>ENA-OOXJ01000948-OOXJ01000948.1-human-gut-metagenome-genome-assembly--contig:-NODE-948-length-21065-cov-6.754736_pt1 | contig 21065 bp, 12 predicted proteins | sample MGYA00241587_ERZ501343 | MGnify/ENA primary metagenome ERZ501343 (study PRJEB25962, sample SAMEA2042918) | human gut metagenome | biome: human gut; feature: human-associated habitat; material: faeces... | reverse complement strand
AAAGCCCAATAGTTTACATTATTCTTCCTAAATCCATCCGAAATCGGGCGAGTTTCACTATCTTTGTGCGAATTTTAGAGATAAAGAAAATATATGAATCCTATCAAGAAGACCATCACGCTTGCCGACGGACGTACGATTACGTTGGAAACAGGAAAGTTGGCAAAACAAGCGGATGGAGCAGTTGAGTTGCGAATGGGAAATACAATGCTCCTCGCAACTGTTGTTTCAGCGAAAGAAGCAGGAGAAGGCGTCGATTTTATGCCGCTCCAAGTAGAGTACAAAGAGAAGTTTTCCGCAGCGGGACGCTACCCGGGCGGCTTCTTGAAACGCGAAGGCCGTGCATCGGACTATGAAATCCTGACGGCACGTTTGGTAGACCGCGTACTTCGTCCGCTTTTCCCGGACAATTATCATGCAGATACGTTTGTGAATATTATCATGTTCTCGTCTGATGGCGTCGACATGCCCGATGCTTTGGCGGGGCTTGCCGCTTCGGCTGCCATTGCTGTGTCCGATGTGCCTTTCCATGGCCCGATTTCGGAAGTGCGCGTGGCTCGCGTAGACGGCGAATTTGTGATTAACCCGACTTTCGAGCAAGTGGAGCGTGCCGACATCGAATTGATGGTAGGTGCCACTTACGACAACATCATGATGGTGGAAGGCGAAATGAACGAAGTGTCGGAAGCCGAACTTCTTGAAGCGTTGAAAGCTGCCCACGAAGCCATCAAGGCTCAATGCCTTGTTCAAATGGAATTGGCAAAGGAAGTGGGCGCCGTGAAGCGTGAATACTGCCACGAAGTGAACGATGAGGAGCTTCGCAAGGACGTTCGTGATAAATGCTACGACAAGGCTTATGCCGTTGCAAAAGCCGGTTGCGCCGACAAGCAATGGCGCAATGAGTCGTTCAAGAAAATTGAAGAAGAATATTTGGAAACCATACCCGAGGAAGAACGTGAAGAAAAAGCGCCTATGGTGGCTCGTTATTACCACGATGTGGAAAAAGAGGCAATGCGCCGTTGCGTTCTTGACGAAGGCGTTCGCCTTGATGGCCGCAAACTTGATGAGATTCGTCCCATCTGGTGCGAACCGGATTATTTGCCGGGACCTCACGGTTCGGCTGTGTTCACTCGCGGTGAAACGCAAGCGCTTGCCACTTGCACGCTTGGCACGAAACTCGATGAGAAAATTCTTGACGACGTGTTGGTGCAAGGAAAAGAACGGTTCTTGCTGCACTATAATTTCCCGCCGTTCTCAACCGGCGAAGCTAAGCCGCAACGCGGTGTGGGACGTCGCGAAATCGGACATGGCAACTTGGCGCATCGCGCTTTGAAGCGAATGTTCCCCGACAATTTCCCTTATACTTGCCGTATCGTTTCCGACATCCTTGAATCGAACGGTTCGTCGTCGATGGCAACCGTGTGTGCCGGAACAATGGCATTGCTCGATGCCGGCGTGAAAATGAAAAAACCTGTGGCCGGCATTGCCATGGGATTGATTTCCGATTCGGAAAGTCCGAAATATGCAGTGCTTTCCGATATCCTTGGCGATGAGGACCATCTCGGCGATATGGACTTCAAGGTGACAGGAACGGTCGATGGAATCACGGCTACGCAAATGGATATCAAATGCGACGGTTTGTCGTATGAAATCCTTGCAAAGGCTTTGGATCAAGCTCGTCAAGGACGGTTGCACATTTTGAATATTATCAATCAGGCAATTCCTGCGCCGCGCGAAGACTACAAGCCGCATGTGCCGCGCATAGAGACGATGGTAATTCCGAAAGAGCTTATCGGAGCTGTGATTGGCCCGGGCGGAAAGGTGATCCAAGGCATTCAAGAGGCTTCCGGCGCGATTATTGCAATTGACGAAGAAGGTGATCAAGGAATTGTCGAAGTGGCTGCTCCGGGACGCGACTCGATTCAAAAAGCATTGGACATGATCAATGCGATTGTGGCACAACCCGAAGAGGGCGAAGTTTATACCGGAAAAGTGGTCAGCATCATGGAATTTGGCGCATTTGTGGAATTTATGCCGAACCGCGACGGATTGCTCCATATTTCGGAAATCGGATGGGAGCGTTTCGAAACGATGGAAGACACGGGTCTCCACGAGGGCGACGAAGTGACTGTGAAACTTGTTGAAATCGATAAGAAAACAGGCAAATATCGCTTGTCGATGCGCGCGCTTCAACCGAAGCCGGAAGGCTATGTAGAGCCGGTTCGTCCTGCTCGTCCTCCGCGCCGTGATGGCGACAACAATCACAAGGGCCCGCGCCGCGATGGCGATCGCCGAGGCGGCGGACGTGGACCGAAAGGCGGACGTGGCAACCGCAACAATTAAGCGAACGTTTATATTCGGAATAAATGAAAATAGCCGAGTCGGGGTTTCCGATTCGGCTATTTTTTTGTTGTGTGAATTGAAAGATGTGCTGTCGAACCCCTCCGTTTTCTGCGAAAACACCTTCCCTATCCGCGCTTTGCGCGGCAGAGGAGGACATTGCGTGTTTCCAATTTCACCGGCCTCTCAACCATAAACTCTCAACCCTAAACGATTTTTGCCTCGTTAAAAATTTGCTAAGCAGTTATTCTTTTGAAAATCTTCTATTCAGTTTGTCGGCAATGGCATCGATGTGGCCGTTGATGCGCAGCAGGCGAAATAGCCGGTCGCGCATGGCATCGATAGCAATGCAGCATAAGAAGATGGTTGCCGTGGATGCGGCAAGCAGCGGCAGAAACAGCCACGAGTCGTAGAAGTCCTTGGCATGGATTGACTGCCATAGCAAGGGACGGATAAATTCATTGTCGTGCAGAAGGTATACGCCAAATGTGAACGGCGCGATGCGTGCCATGCTTCGCACGAATCGCGTGTCGGGCGATTTCCAGCGCGCAGCCCAAAGAAACAAGCAAAGAGCTGTGATAAATTCGATGCCGTTGTTGTCGTGGTAGTCGATCATGAACGGCGCGTCGTGAAGCGAGTAGAGCATGAATCTTTTTGCTTGAAAGAATATGGCCAAAACGATGGCAGAGAGAAAATAGTATTTTCCGAAATTGTTTTTGCCTGTGGCTTTGAAGTGCAATCGAATGTAACCCCCGACGTAGAATAGGAAAATGAACCAGAGCATGGAATTGTTTCCGCTCAGATGCTGCCCGAGCAAAATGTTGAAATTCAATACGAACAATATGGCGAGCAGCGTCAGGTATTGATTGCGAGAAATATTATGGGCCACGATTGAGAGGAATGGGGCAAGTGCGACGAGCGCCACATAGCGCGTGGCAAACCAATATTTGTCGAAAAAGAGCGGCAATGCGGCTTCTCCGAGCCGTTCCCATCCGATGTGCCTGCCGCTGAATAGCATGAAGGCAATGCAAATGACAACGGAATAGAAAAAGATAGGCATCCACGTTTTGGGTATTTTCCTCCACTTGGCTGCGGATGCGATTAGGAAATAGCCGGATATGAGGATATAGCAATTTGTGGATATCTTGGATAGGCATCCGATTAGTTCGATTGAGCAAAGGTTGAACAGCGCGGGCGCGTTGTCGGCAATGCCGAGCGGCTTGTTGCCGATGCCATGGATTAGAAAATGCCATACGACAATGAGAAACATTGCCACGACGCGTAGGATTTCAAAACTTGGATTGCGTTTGCTTGCCATATCAATTACATGTTTCGGGGGACAAAGATAGTGCAAATCGAGCGCAGAAGCGCCAAACTTGTTTGAGCGATTATGCCGAGATGCAGCCTGTCTTATTCTGCCGAAGTGCGATCCATGCGGCGTGTGAGTGTGATGTCGAGCGGGCGTTGCGGGCTTACGGATCTAAAATGTCAAGGCTGAACGGATCCCACTTTGGAGGGCATTTAGTTGGGGATGCGCGGCATAATGACATTGCTATCGATTAGCTCGCCGTTGCGATTGTAGAGCGAAATTTCAATATTATTAGGGGTGACTTTCATCAACATGGCGCCTACGGTCGCAGCTCCTTCTGTCCATCGCTCCTTGATGAGTTCCGCATTGTCTGTAAGTTCTTTTGATCTGACGTTTCGACCTCGCTCGTTGTCGGACGACGGAGTTTGGATATAAACTGTTCCTTTGCCGGGTTCGACCACTTGTCCGTCCTTAATAGGGTGGGTGGAAACATAAATGTGGTTGTTGCCGCCAAGCGCGAAGTTGACTTCGTATTTGTCAAACAGTTCATTCCAACGCGAGAACTGCGATGTTGAGCCTTGGTCGCCATAGAACCATTGGTAGTGTTCCATTACGGCTGTATATTTCGAAGCATTGTTGGCTATCACTTCTTTAACCCAATTTTGAGCGGCTGTTAGGCCTTCCGGAGAACGCATAGCCTCACTGTTGAGGCAAATGAGGAGCAAGTCGCCGAGTTGGGTGTAGTAGCACACGCCTTCCTGTCCTTCGTAGCCGTTTAGCGGGTTGGCATTGGCGTTCTTGAAGAAATGGTTGCCGTTGAACGTGCCTGTGCGATCCATGTCGTCGTGATTTCCATTCACGCCGGCCCACATGTAGTTGCGGAAATAAGATTCATTGTAGAGATCTTTCCAAAAAGAATAGCTGCCGCCCCAAGCGGTGATGTCGCCCACATGAAGAATCATGTCGAAGTCGCCGCCATTGACTTCTTTCAGCTTGTCGAGCATTTTCATGGCAGCTTGCTTGCGGCTTGGAAGCGGGGTGTAGGAATGAAAGTCGGAGATGATGGCGGCTGTCCACGTTCCGTTGTCGGGGAGTGTGGAGAAGTAGCGGATTTCTCCGTCGGATTTTTCGCCGAGGCGGTACATGTAGCGGGTGCCGGGTTGCAATTTTTCGAGCGAGGCTACATTGCGGGTGAAGCGAGCGCTTTCGTAGAAATCTTGTCCGGTGGGTGTTTTGGAATACATGTTGTCGTAGACGGTGCATTCCTCGCGTGTCGGTTCGATGCGCTGCGCATCAGACCAGTCGGTGTCGTCGGCAGTCGTAAAATAGCAGTAGGTGTCGGGACCGTTGAGGTCGCTGTGCCAATTGATGCGGACCGATGTGGTAGCGTCTGCACCGGGGTTGACGATTGCGGTGCACGGTGCTTCTGCCCAAACTGTCGCACTCGCCATAATGGCTGCGCTGAGAGCGATAAGCTTTTTGTTTAAATAAGATTTTAGTTTCATATCAATGGTAGTTTTAGATTATTAAAAGTTGTCCTACTTTCTGTGTAAAGATACGACGGAAGGCACAATAAAAATGAATTTGATTGATTTTTATTGTGGAAATGTCTCTTTTTTTTATCCGAAAAGGAAAGCATGCACGATGTGTAATCCTTTTGTTTTTTGCTGTTTGAAAGAAAGGCGTATATTTAAAAAGATGGGGATAAGGTTATTGAATCAAGGAGTTTTATTCTCAAAGCCGCTTCGTGGCTTTGCTCAGGTGAGAGTTGAGAGACCGGAAAACGCACAGTTATGTGCAACTCAATCCTCAACTCTAAACCATTACAGAACCCCTCCGCCTACGGCACCTCCCTTATCCGCGCTATCGCGCGGCAGGGGAGGACATTGCTACATGTCAGCTGCAAAGTTATAATGTCTGAATGTCTAAGTAGAAAAGTTGTGATTCTAAGAGCCGCTACATTTCAGCTTTCGGCAGGCACGTTAGCCGCAAGTCAACGTGTTCTGTATTTTTATTTCCGCTAAATTGCTGCTGTGCGCTTTAAGTTTCTAATGGCTGATTTGCAGTTGTTGTAATGTCAATTTGGGTAAAAAGAGACGAGCGGAGTCCTGAGAAGGCTTCCGCTCGTCGATATGCTCAGATTCTTGTTGAAATTAATCGATTTCTTCGTCTGCTTCGTAGCCGCCCATTTCGCGCAATGCGTTTTTGAGCATGACATATTGTTGGAAGAGGTGGTTGACGGGCACTTCTCCTTGCGTATAGTCGTGCATCGGGCTTTTGAGGAAGAAGCTCAAGAAGCGTTGTGTGCCATAGCGACCTGCGCGTGCAGCCAAGTCGCTGAGCAACACGAGGTCGAGGCAGAGCGGAGCTGCAAGGATGGAATCGCGGCAAAGGAAGTTGATTTTAATTTGCATCGGATAGCCCATCCAGCCAAAGATGTCGATGTTGTCCCAACCTTCTTTGTTGTCGTTGCGCGGAGGATAGTAGTTGATGCGCACTTTGTGGTAGTAATCCTTGTAGAGGTCCGGTTGGTCTTCCGGAACGAGGATCGACTCCAACGTGGAGAGTTTGCTAACTTCTTTCGTGTGGAAGTTGGCCGGCTCGTCGAGCACAAGTCCGTCGCGGTTGCCCAAAATGTTTGTTGAGAACCATCCGGACAATCCCAAGCAGCGAGTGCCAATGATCGGAGCAAAACCGGATTTAACCAAAGTTTGTCCCGTCTTGAAGTCTTTTCCTGCGATTGGCATTTTTGTCTTTTCTGCCAATTCCCACATGGCGGGAATGTCGACAGTGGTGTTCGGTGCGCCCATGATGAAAGGTGCTCCTTCGGAGAGGGCTGCGTATGCGTAGCACATCGACGGAGCGATGTGTTCTTTGTCGTCGGCTTTCATTGCAGCTTCGAGAGCGGCAAGCGAGCCGTGGGTCTTTTCATCGACGGGAACGTAGATTTCTGTCGAAGCTGCCCACAGAACTACCAAACGGCTGCAATTGTTAGCTTTCTTGAAGTTGCGGATGTCTTCGCGGATTTGTTCCATCATGTCCCAGCGGTTTGCGCATTTTTTGACGTTGTCGCCATCGAGGCGTTTCGCATAGTTGCGGTCGAAAGCGGCTTTCATCGGGACGATTTTCACCAATTCGTCTTTCACCGGCTCAATGTCCTTTTCTTTCAACACTTCGGCGTTGATGGCCGATTCGTAAGCGTTGGCGGGATAAACGTCCCAAGCACCGAATACGATATCGTTCAAATCTGCCATCGGGACGATTTCGTTGTAGTGCAGGTATTTTTTGTCTTTTCCGCGGCCTACACGGATTTTGTCATACTGTGTCATCGAGCCGACCGGTTTCGCCAAGCCTTTGCGAACCATTAATACGCCGGTCATGAATGTTGTAGAAACGGCACCGAGCCCTACGACAAGGACTCCCAATTTGCCTTCGGCTTTTTTTACTTTGCAGTTTTCCATTTTTCTTGAAATGTATTTCGTGATTAAATATTTATTTCCGTAATGAGAAATTCGGCGTAAAAGTACGTCGTATTTCGCGAAAACGAAATTTAATTTAAATAAATAACTGTCCTGTAATGGACAAATATTGGTAAAAAGGTGTGGTGGTAGTTAATTAATTATAAATATAACTCAAAATGACTGTTATATGTAAATAAATCTAAACGAAGTAATTTTCGATTTCGTTCAGTTTGCGAATCATGGAAGGATGCGTGGCGGCATCTTCTTCCGCTGACCATCCTTTCCCTTTCAGCCATGCCGTGCGGCAACCGATGGATTCGGCCGGAAGGATGTCTTTTTTCAGGCTGTCGCCGACAACTAAAATTTCTTTCGGTGGCAACCCGAGCGCGTCCACTCCCAAACGGAAGATGCGTGGGTCGGGCTTCCGGATGCCGACGACGGCGCTTTCTATGATTTTTGGGAAATATTTCAGCAGGTCGAAGTCGGCCAAAACGGTTTCAATGTTTCCGTAGAAATTGCTTACGAGCACCATTGGCACGCGCCGGCCTACAAATTCGAGCGTAGGGCGGGCTTCTTCTATGGCGTTTTTTGCTTGGCGGTAGCAATAATCGGCAATTTTGCGGGCGTTTTCTTCGATGGGAAATTCGTCAGGGATGAAGTTGTTGTCGCGCAAGTAGTTTAATTCGATGCGCATTTTGATGAGCAGCAAGTCGAAGAAATTGTGTTGCGGCAAAATGTGGCGCGTGCGAGCCAATTCCCGTTCGGCATATACGTAGCATTCCCGGAATTGCTCTTTGTCGACAGGAATGGAAGCGTCGCGATAGCCATCCCAGATGATTTCGCTCCAATGCACTCCGCGGCTGTCGATTGTGCCGCCATAGTCGAAAATGACGCCTTTGATTTTGTCAGTATTTTCCATTTTGCAATTCGATTGTGAAGGCGCGGCACATTTTTTCGTGTCGCCACATCATGTAGACCAACATGGCGTTCAGCACGATTAGTTCGAAGGCGAAATAAAGCCACGGCATTCGTGCGAACAGGGCGCAGAAAAGCGCGATGCAGCGCAGGTTGAACGACAGCCAGTTGGTGTATTTCATCAGCGGCTTGCTGCCGGCGCGGAATGCGTCGCGAAACGATTGGGGAATTTCCTCTTCGCCAAATCGTTTTTTCAGCTCGCGGCGAAGTTTTTGCATGTTCGGCGTGAGCACTTCTTGGTTGGCCGTGTAGTTGCGATAGAAGAATGTGACTGTCTTTTTCCAGAAATTGCCTTTCCATTTCATTTCGGCATAGGCTTTGTCGATTTGCTCGACGCTGTCGAGTTCGCTGCCTTCTTTGCCTTTGAGGAAATATAAATGGAATTGGCGGTAGTAGTCGGCGGCAGCGGCTTGCTTGGCATGGCAAGCGCCGGCAGCGATGGCGATGACCCAGATGAGCCACGGGTAGTCGCCGAAAAATTCGCTTGTGGCGTTGACGCGGAAGCAAATGGCAAAATAGATGGCTACAAACCAGAAGTCGCCGCTCAATCCGTCGAGGATTCTGCCGAGGCGGGAATATTGCCCCGTCATTCTGGCCAATTGCCCGTCGGCGGAATCGAAAGAGTTTGCCCACACGAGCATAAGCATTCCGACGACGTTGATCCACAGCTCGTCGAAGTAGAAAAGCACGCCTGCCGCGATTCCGATGAATATGGACGCGATGGTGATGGCGTTTGGCTTGATGCCTGCTTTGGCGCAGAGCACAGCCCACATGTAACCGATGGGGCGATAGAAGCACAAGTCGATTGTTTCTTCGGTGTCCATCGACTTCAACGTGTCTTTGTAAGAGACTTTTTTGTTGTTGATTTCCATCGGTTATTGTTTTAATTTGTTTTTGATGAGTTTAAGCACGCATTTGGCGATGAAGGGGGCGGCTTCGTTGCGGCAAGGCGCGAAACTGGGCCAGTCGTTGAAGTCGATGATGCGTATTTCGCCTGTGGGAGAAATGATGCAGTCGCCGCCGTAGATGTCAACGCCGAGGGCTTCGGCCGCGTCGGCGCAGATTTTTTCGAGTTGCTCGATGTCGAAATCCAACCCTTTCGATTTGCCGTTGATGGCTTCCAGCCCGTATTTGCTGTGGCCGTCGTCGAAGGGGTAGAACCAATAGAAGAACGTCGATCCGCGCATGCCGTAGAACTTGATGAGATCGCCGACCAAATGGCGGTTGATGACGGCTCGCCGGATGCCTCGGTAGAAGTATTCTTGCAACACTTCTTGCGCTTCCTCGGCATGGCGCACATAGCTCACGTCTTCTTTGTGCATGGCGTGGAAGTCGCCGCGTTTGATCCAGCAATTGTTGATGCCCGCTTGTTTCAGGCGGTCGACGACAGCTTCGTCGGTGTTGACGATGACACTGTCGGGGTATGGGATATTGTTGCCGAGCAGGATGCGGGTCATGCGTTCGCGCGTGCAGTTTTCGATGCCGTAGCCGGAATTGACAACGATGCAGCCGTCGTCTTCCAATTGTTGCAATCGTTTGATGGACGCTTGCTCGCGGCACATGTTGAGGATGATGCGTTCCTTTACAAGCCCTTTGTTGAATTGGTCTTCGCTGTAAATGTTTACTGCACAGCCGCGTTTGCGCAACTGGTCGGCAGTTGCGTTGAATATGGCGGCGTCGTTTCCGATGTGGTTTGGCGAATATGCGCCGGCTCTCATGATTCCAGCAATTATGATTTCAGACATGTCGGTTTCTGGTTTAATCGGTTCCGTTTATGAATTCTTCTGCTTTCCGGATGTCTTCTGCGTGGTCGACATCGAGGATTTTCCCCATGGGATATGCTTTCAGTCGAAGTCCGGCATCGACCAATGCGCGTTGGAAGTTTCGCATTCGGGAGATGCCTTTTTCCATGCATTCTTCGAGCACGCCGACGGCCCGTCCGCCCAATGCGTAAATGCCGCCGGAGATGTATCGGGCGCCGTCGTATCGGGCATCGCGAAATGCCGTGATGTTCATTTCGGCGTCGGTGTCCACGTAAAGCGGTTTCTCGTCGTCGATGTAGTCGGTGACGGCCATCATGCCGTCGCAATCGGTTGCTGCTTCGGCAGCTTTGATGTAAGCGCGGAAGTCGTTTTCCCGAAAGATGGTGTCGACAGTTGTGAGGCAGAATTTGCCGGCAGGCATGACGCGCGACAATTCGTAGAAGCTGTGCAGCGAACTCGGCGTAGACTTCACGACGAGGTTGAACGGCACCGGCAATGTGAGGCTTTCGAGATAGCTGCGCACTTCCGTCATTTCCTCGTTGACGATGATGCTGATGCTCTCGGCGTTGCAGCGGAGAAACAGGTTGATGAGCCGCCCGATCATCGGTTCGCCGTTGAGATCGACCAATGGTTTGGGCTTGGCAATTCCCTCTTTGGCAAGGCGAGAGCCTTCGCCTGCGGCTATGATGGCATAATTCATGTTCGGATGTGTTAATTGTTGAGTATTTCCGGGTCGTCTCCGTCGTCTTTCGTCAAGTCGAGCACTTCTTTGTCGCCGCTCTTGTCGACATATTGTTTGCGCAAAGGATTGGCATGCATTTTTTGGTAAGCTGCGCGATTGCGGAAAATGTCGATGGCTTTGTATATTGCCGTGCGGAACGAAGACGGGTCGGCAAGGTTTTTCCCTACGATGTCGAATCCTGTGCCGTGGTCGGGCGATGTGCGCACATAGGGCAGTCCGGCGGTGAAGTTCACGCCGTTGCCCATGGCAATGGCCTTGAATGGTGCCAAGCCTTGGTCGTGGTACATGGCGAGCACGCCATCGAAGTGCTTGTATTGCTCGGCTCCAAAAAATCCGTCGGCTGCGTAAGGGCCGAACGCGAGGATTTTGTTGGCATAGGCTTCTTCTATGGCGGGAGAGATGATGTCGCGTTCTTCCGTACCGATCAGCCCGTTGTCGCCGGCATGGGGATTGAGCGCAAGCACGGCGATGCGCGGTTTGAGGATGTCGAAATCTTTGGTCAGCGATTCGTTGAAGATGCTGATTTTTTCAAGAATGGCATCTTTGGTGATTGCCGCCGGCACGTCCTTTATTGGCAGATGTGTCGTGACGAGTGCTATTCGCAAATCGTCGTTGCAAAGAATCATCAGTGCCTTGTTGCCCTCTCCGATTTTCTTTTCGAGGTATTCCGTGTGTCCATGGAATTGGAATTCGTCGCTTTGTATTGAATATTTGTTGATGGGAGCGGTGACAAGCACGTCGATGATGCCGTTGCGCAAATCTTCGGTTGCGCGTTTCAGGGAAGCAAAGGCAGCTTTGCCGGCAACGTCCGACGCCGTGCCAAGTTCGATTTTCGTTTCTCCGTCGAGCACTTCCACGAGATTGTTTGCGCCGTCGATGGCTTCTTCGGCGCGGGCAATCATGTTGAAGTTCACCCCCGGGATGTCGAGCGCTTTGCGGTGGTACGACAAGGCTTTCGACGAGCCGTAGACGATTGGCGTGCAAAGTTCGGCAATGCCGGAATCGCCCAATGTTTTGATGATTATTTCGTATCCTATTCCGTTGGTGTCGCCATGGGTGATGCCGACACGTATTTTTTTGTTGTCCATGAGTAAATTTTTAATATGCAAAGATAGTGAAAGCCGAGCGAAGAACAATCAAGCTTGCTTGAAATTGTTCTTCCGAGGGCATCCTATCTTGTTCCTTTTTTAGCGGTGTCTTATCGTTGTCGATTGAGACACGGCGTTGTTCCCGCCGAGCACGGCGTGAATGTTGCCCTGCATGTCGCGCGTATATGTTCATTAGAAATAATGGATTGATAATATTTAACTTTGAATATTTGCGTATTAAAAATGCGAGTTTTGATGTTTATGCAAAAAACGCTGCCCGAATCCGGACAGCGTTTTTTCGTTGAGAGCAACGCGAGAGGCGGATGCTCATCGTTTCATGATTTTTGCAGTGCTGATGCCGTTGGCAGTGGTTGTCTTCACCACGTAGACGCCGGCTGCGAAACCTGACGCGTCGATTGTCGTTGAGCCGTTTTCGATTGTTCCGGCATAGACGATGTTTCCGGTAGTTCCAATCACTTCAATTGTGCCTTCCGATTCGGAATCGACCGTGAACGTTGTCACGACAAGCGTAGGCGATATTTTCAATTCGCTTTCCGGCAGGATGGACACTTTGCCGTCGGGCGTTTGCTCGATGCGCACGTCGACAGAACCTACGCCGTCGGTGAAAGTGAGCGTGGCTTCGCGGCTGCTCACGCCCGTGGGAAGAGCGTCGTAGCCGATGGTGATTTCGTCGAGCGTCATCCCGTTCGGCTCGCTGACCACGCGACACCAATCGGCGTCGCATGCGACAGGCGTTTCGTAGCCCATGTAGGAGTAGAATTCGAATGTGGCTTCTCCTGCGGCGGGGCCTACTTTAATCGGTGTCTCCGACATTGGCGTCATGACGGAATGGATGATGTAGGGGCTGACCGCAAAGGACGTGTGATTGGCTCCGGCGGGAAAATATTCGGCTGCGGAACGCCATTCGCCGTCTTTCATGAAATAGGCGGTGTTGCTGTTGTCGCGGAATTGAGCCATGGCAAACGCTACGGCACAATCGTCGGTCTTTTCGGGGAAGCCGCTGACAACGATGAAAAATTCATCGTCGATCACGACGGGGCGTGTGAATTCAAACGCATTGCCCATTGCCGTGCCGCTGCTCGGCTTGTCGAGGTCGAGCACGCGCCACGAAGAGAAGTCGAGTTCTTCGCCGGGCAGCCCGTTCTCGCTTTTGCAAATTGCCACCTTGATGTCGGCGATGTTTCCCCATAGGTCGTCTTCGGCCACTTCCACTTGCGTGAAGTAGACCACTACGCCGGAAACGGCGATGGGTTGCGACGGTTTGGAGAATTTTTCGGCATATTCGGTGATTCCAAACGAGTTGGTGCCGGGGAATTCGCCGTAGCCGTCGAGATCGAACGTCGTAAGGAGGTCGGTGGGCAACAAATTGCTGATAAACCCTTCATATTCCACTGTCACATCGGCCGACGTGTCGGAAGAGCCGTGGCTGTTTTCCACATTGAGCGTGACAGTTTGATTATGCAGGTAGGAATATCCGACTTTCGGATTTTCTTCCGAAGAGAAAGTCGTGGTATTCGGGTCGGGGTCGACACCCGTGAACGACCATTCGCGCGTTTCGGGGAAACCCTCCGACGCATCGTGGAATTGCACCGGCACAAGCGGTGCTATCATGGGCCGGAGCGTGCCTGCGAGGTCGCTGTTGCCGTCGAAACGGAATGTGGCCGGCAATCCGATTTTGGCAGTCGGGGTCGTGCCCGTGACATTGACGAAGTCTTCGATGGTTGTGGAGGCTGTGTTTTCGCCGTCGCCGACGGTGAGGGAGACGTCGTATGTGCCGTCGCGCGTGTAGTAGACCTCAGGAAATTGCTCGTCGGAAGTGGTTGGCGTTCCGCCGGGGAAGCTCCATTGCCACGATGTCGGGTTGCCGGTTGACGCATCGGCGAATTTCACAATTTCTCCTGTTTGCACATCGACGCTGCCCATTTCTCCGGCTTGCGACAGCTGCAAGCCGTCGATGGTGAAGTCGCCTATGTATCCGCCATTGTCGTATGCGGCGGAGTTGCCGTATTCGAATTTGAATTTGACGGAGCGTCCGGCATAAGCCGTCATGTCGATGTCGAATTTATGCCATGTCCAAGTTCTCACGGAATTGTCGTCCAAGCTCGACCATATCGGCGACCAAGTTTCTCCGTCGTTGTCGCTGGCAAAGATGGTGAGCGTGCAGTAGTCTTCCGACAAATTGTAGGAGAATCCTGCGTAGCCGCTGAATGTGGCGTTTTGCGGAACGGCGATCGACGGGCTGACCACAGAGGCGTAGCCGCGTTCGTAGATTCGGAATGAACCTTCGATGTAGAGCGACTGCACGTCGTTTGGATCAATTGTGGAAAAAGCCTTGTCGTCGGTTGTTTTTGTCAGTTCCCACGAAAAATATTCCGCATTTTCCACTTTCCAGCCATTGGAGCCGTCGGCAAACGTGCCGGCATTCCAATTGTCGAAGTTCTCGCTCCACACGACGGTGGGTGTGCCCGTTGTCGCGTTCAGGCAGGTGAATGCCGCAGCGAGGTTGTTGTTTTCGGTGGCAAAGATTTTCAATGGTTCGGCATTTTTGTTGAATTGCCGAGTGCGGGCGACCGGTTCAAACGTGCCGTCGACCGTTCTTGCCGGTTGCACTTGTTGCGCAGTTGCGCCGGCCGCCATTGCGATGGCGCATGAAAGCAATATGCTTTTTTTCATGACGAGAGTCTCCTTTTATTTGATGAATTTCAATTTGTCGATGTTGCCGTCGCGGTTTGTAAACACGGCGATGTACAGTCCGGCAGGAAGCGATCCGACGTTGACGGATGCATCTGTTGCGTGGCAGTTGAGCATTTCCACGCCTGCGGCGTTGACAACCGAAAGGCGGCCGTCGGCGTCAGGACATGCAATCGTTTGCGTTGCGCGGTCGTAGCGGAGCAAGCTGCCGGCTTCGATTGCCGCCACGCTGCTTGTGCCTGCTTCGATGACGGAAATGGAATGAATATTGACATAGGTTCTATCGTTATTCCCCATTTCTTGCAAGCCGATGCGCATTTTGCCAGATTCGCCCAGCTCGATGTCAAACTCGTAGTTTGTTCCCATAGCACTGTCGATGGTGAAGCTGCCTATCGGCGTTTGCCCTTCGGGCGTGTCGGATTCGCCGACATAGACGTTGACGGTCGTATAGTCGTCTTCGTCCCATGCGCGAGAAAGCGACGCGGCAACGGTCAACTTGTAGCGGTATTCGTTGGACAGGTTCAAACGTGGCGTGAACAGCCAGTCGCCCTTGTCGTTTTTGCTCGACGATATTTGAACGGCTTCGTCGTAGCGGCTATAACTCCAAGTGCTGCCATCTTCGTTTCCGTCGAATGTGCTCATCAAGTCAAAATCAGTTCCGTCGACGCTGAAATCGGCTTCGTAGGGCGTGTTCATGGCATCGCCCGCCGTCACGCTGTTGGATTCGGTCGGCTCGCTTGACAATCCGGAAGGAGTGACGGCTGCCACGGTGTAGACGTAAACGCCCAATTCGGTCACATTGTCGATGTAGGGAAGTGCGCCCGTGTAGAGAGTTTCGATTGTTTCGCCATTTCGCGTGATGGCATATCCCATGCCGTCCGTTTCAACGAATCCGCCATGCACGCCTTCGACAGGCGCATCGAATGTCAACGACACTTGCGAATCGGAAGCAGTTGCCACCACTTCGGCAATGGCCGCCGGCGTGTCGAAGCCCACCCATTCCGTTTCGACGGAAGTGTCGCTGTGGTTTTCTCCAAGATAGAGGCGCACGGTGTAGCTATACACGCCTGCTTCTGTGATGGTGTTGTCGGTGAATGTCGCTTGCGAGCCCGGAACAACATCGGATTGCGAATGCACGAGTTCGGTTTCGTTGCGGTATATTTCGTATTTGGTTATTTCAGCAAGCGGATTTCCTGCATTGTCGACAGTCGGGTTGGTCCATGCCACTGTTGCAGCCAATGCGCCATTGTCGGCACGGGCGGCCGTCAGGTCGGCAATGGAAGCCGGAGCGGTTGGAATTTCTTCCACTTTGATGTATGTGAGGTAGATGTCGTTTGAATTGGACGGTCCGAACACGCGTATGCCGATGTAGTAGTCGCCGTCGGTGGCAACAGAGGTTGTGAATGCGTAGTCTTGCTCATTGTCGGTCGTGACGACGACACTTTCTCCCGATTGCGTCATGGCTTCGGCAGTGGGCGCATTTCCGACGTTGACGGAAATGGTTTTGTAGTCGTCTTCCGTGATGCTGCGGTATGAGTTCAGGCGGGCTGTGACGGTGACGCGATAGGGCTTTCCTGCTTCCATGCGGATGCGCGGCGTTGCGGCATAGTCGTCGGCTTCGCTGCCGCCATAGTATGAAATAACACCGGAGTAGCTGCTATATCTCCATTCGTAGTTGTCTTGATTGGCATTGATGAACGTGAAAAGCGAGGCTTCGTCTGCGTTCGACAAGTCGGCTTCGTAGGGCGTCGTGAATGCCGGACCTGCCACGACTGCGGCAGATTCGACTGTTTCGCTTTCGCCTCCTGTCGCCGATATGGCGGTGACGGCGTAGGTGTAGCTGCCGATTTCGGCAATGCCGGTATCGGTGTAGGGAAGCGTGCCGGAGTAGGCTTCTTCCACGACAGTAGTCGAATAGCCCGATTTGCGTTCGATTTTATAGGTGATGGCATCCAAATTGATGTATCCGCCATTGACGCCTGCTGTCGGGGCGGTGAAATTGATGATGGCATTGTCGCCGGATGCGGCAGCCGTCAGATTGCCCACCGGCATCGGCGTGTCTTCGCCAACCCATTCCACGTCGGCTGTCGGTGCATATCCGCCCTGCGCGTCGCCGTCGGCAGAAAATGCCGTCACGCGATAGGAATACGGTCCGGCCGCAGGAATATTGCTGTCGACATAAGAGCCTTGCCCGCCGATTGTAGCGCCTTCGACGGTGGCGATGGCTTCATAGCTGTTCCAGATGCTGCTGTTGTCCATGCGCTCGATTCGTGCGCCGGAAAGTTGCGACAATGCGCCTCCTTCGCTGTTGGTAGAAGGCCATGTCCATGTCAGCGTGACTTCCATTTTCCCGTTTGCGCCGGCTTCGGCAGTCAAGTTAGTCACATGCGTGGGGTATTCGGGCAAATCGGATTGCCCGATGATCGACATGCTCGACACGCAAAACATGTCATCCATAATACCGCTGGAACTTAGGCAATGTATGCCAAAATAATAAGTGCCACTTTCTTGCGGAGTGAAGGTAGTGGGAAATTCGGTGTCGTTATACATTGTTTTGATGCCTTCTTTTGCTAATAGGATGTTTGTTTGTCCTGCAATGGAGGCTTCTTTTCCAACAGTAAGATTAAATGAATGTGTTGCAAAACGTCCAAGTGTGGATGCTATAATTGAAATGTTGTAAGTTTCGCCGGCTTCGAGCGAGATGGCCGGCGAAATCAGCCAATCGTCGGCGGCTTCGTCGGTAACATCTATGCTTGCTGCATTGGAGCGGCTGCTATATTCCCAAACGGCGGGGGAGTCGGAGGGGTTGCCGTCGATTACGGTCCATTTTGCAAATTCATCTTCCGAGGTGAATTGAAAATCGCATGGCGGAGCTGTTTGCGCCTGCGCGGCCATTGTTCCCGCAATGGCAAAAATGATAGCTAAAATTGGAGTTTTCATAAGAAAATGGTTTTGTTTCGTAAGGATTGATTTACAAATTTATGCAAATATTTTGGCGTGAGCAAACAATTTTCTTGAAAATGCAAGAAAATAAATGAATTTTGCAAGTTTATTAACTTGTAAGGTGGGAAAATTGTAGCGTTTCAAATCCGCATTGCGACCGGAGGGGGTGACCCGCCAGCCGCGAAGCGGCTTTATTTAGTTGAGGGTTGAGAGACCGGCAGATTGGGAAACGCACAGTTATGTGCAACTCAACCATAAACTCTCAACTCTAAACCACAGAACCCTCCGCCTACGGCACCTCCCCTATCCGCGCTATCGCGTGGCAGAGGAGGACATTGCGCGTTTGCCCACTTCGCAGTACTCTCAACCCTCAGCCATAAACTCTAAACCATTTCAAAACCCCTCTGTTTTTCCTGCGGAAAAACTTTCTTTCCTATTAACGTGTTCCGCACGTGAACAGAGGAGAACATTACGCGTTTGCCCAACTTCATATCTTTTTTACTTTTCCCGACAACGAATCCTTATAAAAAGGAACGGCATCCAATGCAGAAAAGCCTTAGATGCCGTTTCCCTTAGATAATAGTGAGTTGGGACTATAAAGCCACCTTGAACGTCTGCCCCTTCACGCGCACGATGTAGATGCCCTTTGCCGGCACACTGATTGTGGTGTCCGTCCCGCTGTAAACAAGCTGGCCGTTGATGTTATAGACAGTTTTTACAGCATTGTCCGCACCGGTGATTTCTATGCTGTCGTTGTTAGCGGCTACATGCACTCCGCCGTTTTCCGACACGGCATCTCCCACGCTGCCGGGATTGTCATAGTCCACGCCGGTAATGAAGACGAAATCTTTCCATTGGTCGGCCGCCTTGTAAGCGTCGAGCGATTTTATAGGAACAAACAGTTCGCATGTCTGCTTGTTGATGTAGGCCAACGCATAGTTGTCGCATGCAGGCGGCACTTCGGCGCGGCTCTCAAGCCGGTTCATTGCACTACAGCAATAGAAAGCGTAATCACCGATAGAGGTGACGCTCTCGCCTATCGTGACGGATGTCAGAGCGGAGCATCCGTAGAAAGCGGAATCGCCGATAGAGGTGACGCTGCCGGGAATCGTAACGGATGTCAATCCGGAGCATTCGGAGAAAACGTAATCGCCGATAGAGGTGACGCTCTCGCCGATCGTGACGGATTTCAGACTTCGGCAATAGTAGAAAGCGGAATCGCCGATAGAGGTAACGCTGTCGGGAATCGTGACTGATGTCAGTGCGGTGCAATATTCGAAAGCGGAATCGCCGATAGAGGTGACGCTCTCGCCGATCGTGACGGATGTCAGTGCGCAACCGCTGAAAGCGGAATCGCCGATAGAGGTGACACCGTCGGGAATCGTGACGGATGTCAGTGCGCAACCGTAGAAAGCGGAATCGCCGATAGAGGTGACGCTATTGCCGATCGTGACGGATGTCAGTGCGTAGCAATAGTGGAAAGCGGAATCGCCAATCGAGATGACACTGTCAGGAATCGTGACAGATGTCAGTCTGTTGCAATGGTAGAAAGTCCAATCACCGATCGAGGTGACGCTATTGCCGATCGTGACGGAAGTCAGTGAGTAGCAACCGGAGAAAGCACGCTCGCCAATAGTGATGACGCTGTCGGGAATCGTGACAGATGTCAGTGCGTCGCAACTGGCGAAAGCGTGATCGCCGATCGAGGTGACGCTGTCGGGAATCGTGACGGATGTCAGTGCGCAACCGCTGAAAGCGGAATCGCCGATCGAGGTGACGCTGTCGGGAATCGTGACGGATGTCAGTCCGAAGCACCTGCTGAAAGCGGAATCGCCGATAGAGATGACGCTACTGCCGATCGTGACGGATGTCAGTGCGTCGCAATCGAAGAAAGCGGAATCGCCGATCGAGGTGACGCTATTGCCGATCGTGACGGAAGTCAGTGCGTTGCAATCGGAGAAAGCGGAATCGCCAATAGTGATGACGCTGTCGGGAATCGTGACGGATGTCAGTGCGGAGCATTTGCGGAAAGCGTAATCGCCAATCGAGGTGACGCTGTCAGGAATCGTGACAGAAGTCAGTGAGTAGCATTGGCTGAAAGCGTAATCGCCAATCGAGGTGACGCTGTCAGGAATCGTGACAGATGTCAGTGCGTTGCAATTGAAGAAAGCGCGCTCGCCGATCGAGGTGACGCTATTGCCGATCGTGACGGATGTCAGTGCGTCGCAACTGTTGAAAGCGAAATCGCCGATCGAGGTGACGCTGTCGGGAATCGTGACGGATGTCAGTGCGGAGCATCCGCAGAAAGTGTAATCGCCGATCAAGGTGACACCGTCGGGAATCGTGACGGATGTCAGAGCGGAGCAACCGCGGAAAGCATCATCGCCAATCGAGGTGACACTGTCGGGAATCGTGACGGATGTCAGTGCGGCGCAATCGCGGAAAGCGGAATCGCCAATAGTGGTGACGCTATCGGGAATCGTGACGGATGTCAGTCTAGCGCACATCTCGAAAGCGGAATCGCCGATTGAGGTGACGCTATTGCCTATCGAGACGGATGTCAGTGCGGAGCACCAGTAGAAAGCGTCAGAGCCGATCGAGGTAACGCTGTCGGGAATCGTGACGGATGTCAGTCCGAAGCAATAGTAGAAAGCGCGCTCGCCGATCGAGGTGACGCTATTGCCGATCGTGACGGATGTCAGTGCGTCGCAACTGTTGAAAGCGAAATCGCCGATCGAGATGACACTGTCGCCGATCGTGACGGATGTCAGATTTTCGCACCTGTAGAAAGCGCGCTCGCCGATCGAGGTGACACTGTATGTGTTATCGCCATACGTTACTTGTTCCGGAATTACTACATTTCCTGAATAATCAGATTTATAAGTACCATTGGAATATTCCCTATATGTGACTTCGACAGTCTTGTCTTGCACAGAAAGGATATTGTAATATATCCCATTGGCTTCAAAGTCGTAAGCAAATGCATTTATGCCGACCGACAGCCCCGCTGCCAGTATCAGCAATTTTTGAATCATTTGTTTCATCCTAATCGTTTTTTTTGGTTTGTCTTTTTCGTAATAATCAACTCTGTTTTTTTGAGAATGGTTTGCCTATCTCTCCTTGCACAAAACGAAAATGGCAGTTGAGCAATATTTAACAGGTTTTATTATTAATCAGAGTCAACTCTCATCAGGAATATCACAAAATGACGGTCAACCTAATTCAGGAAACCACATCTCCATCCAGCCATAACTTGATGCAAAGATAGCGCAAGGCGAGAGCAAATGCAAGAAAGCAGTTTGCTGCTTTATAGCGCTTTGCCAAGCCGCAGCCTATCTTATGCAAAGTTAATGAAAATGTTATTTGTGGGGCTGTGCTTGCAATAATAAAATCGAGCAACATGCTTTATAACATGTATTTGCGAGTTTTTACCTATTCGATGCTTATATTTGGTTTTTAAATGCGGGGTAAAAAATGGCTGCCGCCCGCCACGAAACGGCTTTGTACAGTTGAGAGTTGAGGGACCGGCAGATTGGGAAACATGCGGTTATGCGCAATTCTCAATCCAATCATAAACCGCTACCGGCAATGTCTTCCTCTGTGTCGCCGCGCCGCCGGCGATATAGGCTATTGCTCTATGCAATGTAACTGTGCATCATAATTAAAAGCCGGAAACGCTGCAATGTCTTCCCCTGTGTCGCCGCGCCGCCGGCGATATAGGGGAAGTGGCTC
>ENA-OOXJ01000947-OOXJ01000947.1-human-gut-metagenome-genome-assembly--contig:-NODE-947-length-21098-cov-2.906287_pt1 | contig 21098 bp, 15 predicted proteins | sample MGYA00241587_ERZ501343 | MGnify/ENA primary metagenome ERZ501343 (study PRJEB25962, sample SAMEA2042918) | human gut metagenome | biome: human gut; feature: human-associated habitat; material: faeces... | reverse complement strand
AAGGATTGAAAATAGATTTTTTTCATAAGCTAAATGTTTTGAATAAATAGGTAAATTAGGTAAAGGTAAAAATTGGATTTTGAAGTTTTCAGAATAGGTAATTGAAGTTTTATTTTTCAGGTAAAGAGAAAGATTGATTTTTAGGTAACATTGACGCAGTTTAAAAGAAAAGCCTTTAAGGCTTTTCTTTTAATTCGTCACTTTTTTGTTACCTGAAAAATCAATCCTTCTTTTTACCTCAAATCTAATTAACCTAATTTGAAAACTAATCTTCAATTTTACCTTTACTAATTACCTATTAATCCAAATCTTAAGTCTATGAAAAAATAAATCCAATCTTTTTACCTAACAACTAATATCATTCTTGAAAACTAAACATAAGCAGTTTCACAACTGCACTGCAAAGATACGCACTTTTAGATTATATGCAATCAGAACCGCCTTTTTGCATATGTTTTATAACATAGTTTTAGAAAATAGCTTCCATATTTACACTTATAAACAAGATACTATAATAATAATCGAATCTTATTTCTATTTTTTTATTCTGAAGCAGCATGATTATACCAATATCCAATAAGTTCACAATACACCACAAAAGATATGAAAACTATATTTTTTAATAAAAAGCGTTACCTTTGCATTATGCAAACTTTAATTATTCAAACCACACTAGCATAATGCTTAATACAAATTCCGATCCTAAAAGCAACTGGTGGTCACTTAGCCCACTTCTTGTATTTCTGTGTTTTTACTTAATTATTTCCATTTTTATAAACGATTTTTATAAAGTTCCCATCACGGTAGCTTTCCTTGTGGCCTCATGTTATGCAGTTCTTATTACACAGCGCATGAGCATAGAAGAACGAATAAACTTGTTTTCTTCCGGTGCAAGTAACAAAAATATATTCATGATGATATGGATATTTATTTTAGCCGGTGCATTTGCTCAAGGAGCCAAACAAATGGGCGCCATAGATGCAACAGTGAATCTCACCCTACATATATTACCTGAGAAATTATTATTAGGAGGAATATTTTTAGCCGCATGTTTTATTTCATTATCCATAGGAACAAGCGTAGGCACAATTGTTGCCTTAGCTCCCGTCGCTACCGGACTAGCCGAAAAAACCGGGATAGAGCTTCCATATATGGTAGCCATCGTAGTGGGAGGTGCCTTTTTTGGAGATAATCTCTCCTTTATTTCCGACACAACCATAGCCGCCACCCGGACTCAAGGCTGTCACATGCGTGATAAATTTAAAGTTAATTGTATGATTGTGGTACCAGCAGCCATAATTGTAATGTGCATTTATATAGCGGAAGGAATTTCGTTATCTGCACCGACAGAAATACAACCGGTAGCATGGGTAAAAATCGTACCTTATCTTATTGTATTAGGAACTGCTATTGCGGGGGTTAATGTTATGCAAGTATTACTTTTAGGCATTATTTCTACCGGCATCATAGGAATCTGCACAGATACCGGCATACTTGCTGCCGGAAACGGCTTACCTCCCCTTGAACAGGTTACCTTCGGAACTGCATTTTTCAACTGGCTTGGAGCAATGGGTACAGGTATAACCGGAATGGGCGAACTCATTATCATCACCCTGTTAGCTGGGGGTATGCTTGAAATGATTCGCCACAACGGAGGCATTGATTTTATTATTGCACAACTGACCAAACACATTACAAGTAAAAGAGGTGCGGAATTTAGCATCGCAGCGTTAGTAAGCATAGCCAATTTATGTACCGCCAACAACACCATAGCAATCATAACCACTGGCCCCATCGCTCGAGATATAGCCAACCGCTTCCAATTAGACAGCCGGAAAACAGCCAGTTTGTTAGACACTTTTTCATGTCTAGTACAAGGATTAATTCCATACGGAGCACAAATGCTTATTGCAGCCAGTTTAGCTAAAATTTCACCATTAAGTATAATTAGCAACCTTTATTACCCGTTCTGTATGGGTCTATTCGCAATCCTTTCCATAGTAATGAGATATCCCCGGAAATTTTCATAATAAACCAAACTCTAATAAATAATATTCTCAACCGGCAACTTTCTTTCAAAAACAAGAGAGACTGTATCGTAAACCCGCATAATAGAATAGTTTATTGAAAGAAAACTTTGCCAATTAAAAGAAAAGCAGTAACTTTGCCCCGCTATTACGAGTTAGTAGCACTATTCAAATCATTAACTATAAACAAATTAATTTAAATGGCAACAAGAATCAGATTGCAAAGACATGGACGCAAGAGCTATGCTTTCTACTCCATTGTAATTGCTGACGTAAGAGCACCACGTGATGGTAAGTTTATTGAAAAGATCGGTACTTATAACCCGAACACTAATCCTGCCACTGTAGATTTGAAATTTGACCGCGCCCTTGATTGGGTAATGAAAGGTGCACAACCCAGCGACACAGTACGCAATATTCTGTCTCGCGAAGGCGTTTATATGAAGAAACATCTTTTAGGCGGTGTAGCAAAAGGTGCATTTGGTGAAGCTGAAGCTGAAGCTAAATTTGAAGCTTGGAAAAACAACAAGCAAAATGGTTTGGCTGCTTTAAAAGCAAAAGAAGAAGAAAACAAAAAAGCTGTAGCCAAAGCACGTTTGGAAGCAGAAAAGAAAGTCAACGAAGAAAAAGCAAAAGCCTTGGCTGAAAAGAAAGCTGCAGAAGCTGCTGCAAAAGCAGCTGAAGAAGCGGCAGCGCAAGAAAGCGAAGGAGCTCCTGCTGCTGAAGAAACCGTTGCTGAATAAAAAAACATTGCAACAGGTTATCAAAAAAGGGATTAAAACTATAAAATCCTCTCCGAAATTCCGGAGAGGATTTTTTATTTCTATCTTTGCAGAGTAATAAAAAAAATCATAAGCAATGAAAAAGTTAATTTATTTACTTGTAACAGCCTCAATGTTTGCAGCATGCAACAACGGGAATAAAGGGTATACAATAACCGGAACCGTAGAAGGTGCAACCGATGGTGATACCGTATATCTACGCACCAAAGAAGGACGTCAGTTTATCAAGCTTGATTCAGCAATTATCAAAAACGGTTCATTTTCATTCAAGGGAACACAAGACACGACTGTTAGCCGTTATATCACTTACAATGCCATTGACAAGGAAGGTTTGATGATAGATTTCTTTCTGGAAAATGGCAAAATTAATATTAACCTGACACGTAACAATGATTCCGCAACCGGAACTCCCTGCAATGACGCTTATCAAGAAATACGCTCCCAGGTAAATAGCCTAAACATACAACGGGAAGAGGTTTATGAATCAATGACCGATACTACTTTAACAGATGAACAACGTCAGATCAAAGGAAAAGAAATAGATGATTTAGAAAATAAGATGATTGATGTTCTAAAAGCTGGTATTAACAAGAATATAACTAATGCTGTCGGCATACAACTATTAAAACAAAACTTCTATTACATGAGCGTAGAAGAGCTCGATCCATTAATGCCTCAAATCCCCGCTGCTTATAACCACGATGAAGCCATTATCAAAATCAAGGAGAATGTCGAAAAAATGAAAGCTACAGCCGTCGGACAAAAATTCACTGATTTTGCAATGCAAACACCTGATGGGAAAAGCGTTAAGCTATCTGATTATGTAGGTAAAGGAAAAGTCGTATTAGTTGACTTTTGGGCCAGCTGGTGTGGTCCCTGCCGTCGAGAAATGCCTAACTTGGTAGAAGCCTATGCCAAATACAAGAACAAGAATTTTGAAATTGTTGGTGTATCTCTGGATCAGAATAACGACTCATGGAAAGATGCAATAAAGAAGCTCAATATTACATGGCCGCAAATGTCTGATTTAAAATACTGGAATTGCGAAGGAGCCAAACTTTATGCCGTAAGCAGTATTCCCCATACTGTATTAATTGATGGAGAAGGCACAATCATAGCGCGTGGTTTACATGGCGAAGAACTGCAAAAGAAACTAGCCGAAACCTTGAAATAAACAAACCCTATTTAAGAAATATCAAACCAATAAAATATAAATGTTTTCCAATTCGAATCAACAAATAGCTAAAAAACAACACATTGACAAATATTAACCACGCAAAAGTTTCCCAAATCAGAAAAGTATAAAAGCTTTATCATAACTTTGCATTTCCAAAAAGTTCATCATTAACACATTTAATACATCAAGGTTATGATACAAACTGTTATCAAACGTGACGGACGCATTGTCGGTTTCAACGAAGAGAAAATTGCAACAGCCATACGTAAAGCCATGCTGCACACTGACAAAGGCGAAGACTTACACCTAATCCACCAGATTACCGATCATATCGCTTTCAAGGGGCAATCACAAATGACAGTAGAAGCTATTCAAGACATGGTGGAAATGGAATTAATGAAAAGTAGCCGCAAAGATGTTGCACAGAAATACATAGCCTATCGTAATCAACGAAGCATTGCCCGCAAAGCCAAAACACGTGACATGTTTTTGGAAATCATCAACATAAAATCCAATGATATCACACGTGAAAATGCCAATATGAATGCTGATACTCCGGCTGGAATGATGATGAAATTTGCCAGTGAAACGACTAAGCCATTTGTAGATGACTATTTACTGAGTGAAGAGGTGTTAGCAGCCGTTCAAAATAATTATTTGCACATACATGATAAAGATTACTACCCTACTAAAAGCCTCACTTGTGTACAACATCCTCTAGATCATATATTAACCAATGGTTTCTCCGCTGGCCATGGCGAATCACGCCCTGCCAAACGCATTGAAACAGCCAGTATCTTAGGATGTATTTCTTTAGAAACAGCCCAAAATGAAATGCATGGCGGACAGGCAATACCTGCTTTTGATTTTTATCTCGCCCCCTATGTACGAAACAGCTATATTGAAGAAATAAAGAATCTGGAAGAGCTGAATGCACAAGACTATTCGCACCTTTACAACAAAGAAATAACAGACTATACCACCCAACCACTGGAAGGAAAAGATAAAGACGAACGAATTATCCAACATGCTGTCAACAAAACTGTTGCACGTGTTCATCAGGCTATGGAAGCCTTCATACATAATATGAATACCATCCATTCTCGAGGTGGGAATCAAGTAGTCTTTAGTTCTATAAACTACGGAACAGATACTTCGGCTGAAGGCCGTTGTATCATACGCGAATTGTTAAAGTCCACCTACCAAGGTGTAGGGAATGGAGAGACTGCCATTTTCCCCATTCAGATATGGAAGAAAAAGCGTGGAGTCAGCTATTTGCCGGAAGACCGTAATTACGACCTGTATAAACTTGCATGCAAGGTCTCAGCACGTCGTTTCTTTCCTAACTTTCTGAATCTGGATGCAACTTTCAACCAAAGCGAAGAATGGAAAGCCAATGATCCTAAACGCTATATGCATGAAGTTGCAACAATGGGGTGCCGGACACGAGTCTTTGAAAACCGATTCGGGCCCAAAACCTCAATTGGGCGCGGGAATCTGTCATTTTCGACTATCAATATCGTTCGCCTGGCTATTGAATGTATGAATATCAGCAATAAAGAAGAACGCATTGCAAAATTCTTTGCAAAGCTTGATGCAATTTTAGAAACAACCGCACGTCAACTGCATGAACGCATGGAATTTCAGAAAACAGCTTTTGCCAAACAGTTCCCGTTGTTAATGTCTGCATTATGGCTAGGAAGTGAGAAACTTCAACCCAACGACACCATTGCACCTGTCATAAACCAAGGTACATTAGGCATTGGCTTTATTGGACTTGCCGAATGCCTTGTAGCATTGGTGGGCAAACATCATGGCGAATCAGAAGAAGCACAACAACTAGGCTTGAAGATAATTACCTACATGCGCGATCGTGCTAATCAGTTTTCCGAACAATACCAGCACAATTATAGCGTTCTGGCTACTCCTGCCGAAGGCCTATCAGGTAAATTTACACGAATAGACCGTAACAAATTCGGCCTACTATCAGGTATTACTGACAAAGAATATTATACCAACTCTAATCATGTGCCCGTATATTATAAGTGCAGCGCCCGTCACAAAGCACAGATTGAGGCTCCATATCATGAACTAACTCGTGGAGGGCATATATTCTATGTCGAAATAGACGGCGATGCAACCCACAACCCGGAAGTAATTATGCGAATTGTCGATATGATGGATCAATATAACATCGGTTACGGTTCTGTAAACCATAACCGCAACAGATGTCTGGAATGCGGATACGAGAATGCAGATCCACAACTTACAATATGCCCAAAATGCGGAAGTAGCCATATAGATAAACTACAACGTATTACCGGCTATTTGGTAGGAACAACCGACCGATGGAACAAAGCCAAACTGGCAGAACTGAACGACCGCGTCATACATCAATAAGCTCCCATCTAATATGATTTCCATTTTAGATATTGTAGAAGACACTGTAGTTGACGGTCCCGGCTTCCGAACAGCCATCTATGCAGCCGGCTGTCCCCATCAATGCCCCGGATGTCATAATCCAAATTCATGGGATAAGGAAAATGGTCGCTGGATGGATACTGGTGAAATACTCCAGAAAATACTGTCAGACGAGTTTGCAGACGTCACCTTCAGCGGAGGAGATCCCATGTTCCAACCCGAAGGATTTACCGAACTGGCAGTTTCCATCAAGCGACATAGCCAGAAAAACATCTGGTGCTATACAGGATATACTTTCGAACAGCTTTTACGTAATCCACGTCAACGACAATTACTAGAATATATTGATGTACTGATAGACGGAAGATTCATCGAAGAATTGAAAGACGAAAACCTATATTTCAGAGGTAGCCGTAACCAACGGCTTATCGATGTGCCGGCATCGCTACAAAAACAAGAAACTGTAATCTATCAATATAATCCATTAGAAGGCATAGAGGAAACTAGATAAGCTATCCTTAAGTTAACACCTACTCTCATATAAAAATTGAGGCGAACATCTACTGCTATATGTTCGCCTCATAAAATATATGCAATCACTATCAAATATATACAAAAATAGCAATTAGAGCTTTTCTGTTTTTCTACGATTGGCATATTCCAAAGAGAGCATTATTTCCAAAGCAAAACATTTTGCAATAAACTCCCCCTTAAAATTCTACCACTCGATAAACTTTCCTCTTTCTCTACGTTTTTGCAATTCCTCCTTTAAAAAACGTTGACGGTCTTTTGCAATATAACGACGTGCAAAAATATTAGGAACCGCTACTCCAAAAGCTATGCTAAGAATTATAAGAGAAGCATTAATCCCATTCGAAACAACAGTCGTAACCTCTCCCACTACGCCATTCATATTAATCAGCGCAAAAAGTGCACGATACATAAGCACACCTGGAATCATGGGAATAACAGAAGGGATAGTTAACACATGATTGGGAACATGAAACCAGTGCACAGCCTTTACAGCAATAAGGCTAACAACCAAACTTCCCATAAAGGAACCGACAACAGGACCATACCCTAACTCAAAATTCACAAAATTACGTGTACAGACAGCGACAATACCACCTATAGCAACAACCCACAACAACCTACGTTGTATATTGAATATCATCGAAAAGCCCATCGCCGCAATAGCAGCAGAAATGGCATATACGTAATATGAATCATGTGGAACCATACTCAGTTCACTGAATTTTTTATCAATCACAACATCCTCCATAACCAATAAACGCATGGCAATAACAATGCCAAATGCCATAGCACATAGCATTAACACCGTATTGACAGCTCGTATAATTCCAACTTGTATATAGTTATCAATCATATCATCCACAAAATTTATCAATGGAACTCCTGGTACAATAAATAATGCGCATGCCAGTAACGGATGATATGGAGTTGTTGACAGCCCAGAAAAAGATGTGGCATAAGCCAAGCATGTAGCAACAAAAGCTGCGATTGTAATACTCATATAATGATTAATGCCAAACTCTATGCAACGAGCACGCACACGAAAACCCATAAATGCACAGATCGATGCAAATAAGAAAGCAATCCAATCACAGCCAAATAATTTACAGAACCCTCCACATGCGAAACCTGCTCCTACAGCAACCAAATAAGGTAAATAATTTCTTTTTTTCGATTTTATTTTCTCCAGTTCCTCTTCATATCGATCCAAAGAATAATCCTGTTCTATGGCTTTCCAAGAAAGCTTACTTATCTCTGAAATAGCTGTCATATTGATGCCATGTTTCTCACATTTCTGAAATTTAGAATACGAATGCGAACCATCACTTAAATTGGCAACTAGCATAGTATAACTCACATCAATATGTAATTTCTCTTCCGGAAGTCCCAAATAAGCAGCAACCCTATTCATATTACGTACAATACGGTTTGTATCTGCTGCACTTTCCACCAATAATTGCCCTGTACGAAGCAATAAATCCAGTTTTCTCCTGATAAGCAGGGTCGTTTCTTGTTCTGTCAATTTCTCATTCATGAAATCTAATGATTAAATCCGTGTTATTGCCATTAAAAAGGTGCAAAGATAACACAAAAAAACGAGAAACAGAACGCGTTATCCACAGATAACAACACTACATATAAGCAACGATGTGAAGAATCACCACATTCAAAATACTGTTTGTTCTTAATCAGCAGAGTATACTATCGGTCCACAATAAGACCAATGTGCCTTTACGATATCATCTGTTAAGAAAATGTATCTAAAGTTGAAAAACAAAAGGCTGTACCAAAACATATAATTATGGTACAGCCCTTTTCTACTAATATATAATATTCCTTTCAGATATTAAATAAACCAACGCACATAACAGAAATCTTGGCGATGGGGTAAATCTACATTCTTAGGGAACATACGATAAGCTACTTTAAAACTTCCTGCATTCTCTAGTTTATGTTTAGCTTGGAATGTATACAGATTACCGTCTTTCTTTATCACGTCAAATGGTTCTACTGAATATACATGTTGCTTACCATCTTGGCCTGCATAAGTTGTAACCAACTCCAACCCAATAGCATCATTAAGTCCTTTTTCGTCAATTACATAAGTTATAGTATATTCCTTGCCACTTTCAATTGCACCTTTTTGCAATTCTTCCGATTTTTCACAAGAAACGACTTCAATACTATCCCATTTTTCAGCGACTTCTTCTTTCCAGGCTGCAACCTCTTTTGCTTTAGCATAATTATTAGCAGCTAATGCATGGAAGCGCTTTGCTTCTTTATTGTAAAATTTCTCAAAATAATCATCAAGTTGTCGCTTCATTGTATAATGAGGAGCAATCTGAGCTATTGAGTTTTTGATCGTTCTAATCCATCCTTCGGAATACCCCTTCTTATTACGTGCATAGAACAATGGCAGAATTTCTTGCTCCAAAATACTATAAATTGTAGCAGCATCCAATTGATCTTGATGTTCCTGGTTTTGATAAGTACGTTTTTCCGTCAAAGCCCAACCAGCACCTTCACGATAACCTTCAAGCCACCATCCATCAAGTACTGAGAAATTCAGAACACCATTCATCAGTGCCTTCTCACCAGAAGTACCAGAAGCCTCAAGAGGACGGGTAGGAGTATTCAACCAAATATCAACTCCTGTTACTAAACGACGTGCCAATTGCATATCATAATTTTCCAAGAAAATAATCTTTCCCAAAAATTCAGGACGACGTGATATTTCTATGATACGTTTAATAAGCCCTTGTCCTGCACCATCATGAGGATGTGCCTTACCAGTAAACAAGAATTGAACAGGATAATCTGGATTATTTACAATCTTAGCTAAACGATCCAAATCAGTAAACAACAAATGAGCTCGTTTATACGTTGCAAAACGACGACCAAATCCTATTAATAATGCATTCGGATTAATCTTGTCCAACAAAGAAACAATACGAGAAGGATCACCTTGGTTTTTCAGCCAAGTCTCACGGTATTGCTTACGAACATAATCAATCAATTTATTCTTAAGCGTCATACGAGTTTTCCAAATTTCTTCATCTGGAACATCGTAAATAGCTTCCCATATCTTCGGGTTAGATTGATCAAACCAGAAGTTCTCGTCAAAATGAGCTGCATACAAATTTTTCCATTCGGTTGCACTCCATGTCGGAAAATGCACACCATTTGTGACATATCCTACATGATTCTCTTCAGGGAAATATCCTTTCCAAATGGAAGAAAACATTTCCTGCGATACCTTACCATGCAACCAACTTACACCGTTAACTTCCTGAGAAGTATTACATGCAAAAACAGACATACAGAAACGCTCACCTTTATCTCCAGGGTTATTACGTCCAAGATCCATCAAATCATCCCATGTAATCCCCATACGAGAAGGGTAACCACCCATGTATTTACCAAAAAGACCTTCATCAAAATAATCGTGACCAGCAGGAACCGGAGTATGTACTGTATATAAAGAAGAAGCACGTACCAATTCAATAGCTTGATTATAAGTCAAACCTTCAGCTACATAATCGCAAATACGTTGTACATTAATCAAAGCAGCATGCCCTTCATTACAGTGATAGATATCTTTCTTAATTCCCAATTTCTTCAACGTCAAAATACCACCTATACCTAATAGTATTTCCTGCTTCAAACGATTCTCCCAATCGCCACCATACAACTGATGAGTGATCGAACGGTCAAACTCACTATTCAGCTCATTATCTGTATCAAGTAAATAAAGAGATATACGACCTACATTCACTCTCCATACATAAGCATGGACATAATAATCCAAATAAGGAACATCTACTATTACTTGATTTCCATTTTCATCCAATACACGATCAATTGGCAACTGTCCAAAGTTTTGTGCCTCATAATTGGCTATCTGCTGCCCATCCATAGACAGGGTTTGCGTAAAATAGCCATACCGATATAAGAAGCCTACAGCACACAAATCAACATTACTATCTGATGCTTCTTTCAAATAATCACCAGCTAAAACCCCAAGCCCTCCAGAATATATTTTAAGAACACTATTCAATCCATATTCCATACTAAAATATGCAACAGATGGACGTTTATTATCAGGCTTCACATCCATATAAGTACGGAATTTTGAGTAAACAGCTTCCATTCTGCGCAAAATTACCTTATCATTAGCAAGGGCTTCCAGCTTTGCATAACTCATACGCTCAAGCAGAAGTACAGGATTTTGTCCAACTTCTTTCCAAAGAACAGGATCAAGATCTCTGAACAGTTCGGTAGCCTCATAATTCCATGCCCACCAAATGTTTCGTGCCAATTCAGACAATTTCTCCAACTCTACAGGAATATGTGATTTTACATTCACATCTTTCCAGTTAGGAGTATTTACATTACTAACTTTAATCTTCATTATTTTATAACTTTGATTGATTAATAATTCTTTTTATAATTGCAAAACAATAAAGCAAAAGAGAAAGACTTTTATACCTTTCTTAATCTTTCAGATGACTTACGCAATGCGATATCATAAGCCTCATAATAATACTGTATGAAATGCTTCCATAATGCCTGCTCCGCAACTTGCACAGCATGTTTACGTATCAACTTAATATCTTGCTCTGTTTTACTAGCAAAAGATATAATAGTATCTTTTATACCATCTGCCACTTCAGAATAATTATAATCAGAACGATGTAGTACTTCTACTCCATCGTCTATACCATGTTGGTTTTTCAAACTATTTACCCAAAGTCCAAATCCGGCAAGATCTGTCGTTACAGTCGGAACATGAAATGCTACACTTTCCAACGGCGTATACCCCCATGGTTCATAATAGGAGGCATACACAGTTAGATCCGCACCAAGTATTAAATCATAGTAGGACTTATTAAATATGCCATCCTTACCATCTAAATAACAAGGTACGAATATGACTTTTACCTTATCTTCTGTCGCATTATTCATACCTAAATATTTCAACATATCCAGTACCTGATCATGAGTCATATTGTGTAACCAATGTGTTATAAATGGACACTCTAAAGGTTCCACAAACTTATTACGTTCTTTTAGACGTCCACGCAAATCATCACGACTATCCCCAACCCATCCAGGTACACTTACATATGCTAAAACTTTCTTGTTTAAACCTTTATCACGATTCAAGCGGTTAAGCGCTTCTAAAAATACATCTAACCCTTTATTTTTAAATTCATAACGCCCACTTGTTGCAACAATCAATGTATCATCTCCCAAATTTTCTCCTAATAAACAATTTGCGACATGCAACATAGCTGTACGCGCACGTTTCCTTTTACCAACAAAGGTAGCACCCTTCGGAACAAAATCATCTTCAAAACCATTCATAAGAATCACATCAGCTGATTTATCCAGTAATTCCTTACATTCATTATTTGTGATCTCACTTACAGTAGTGAAACAATCTACATAATGAGCAGTCTGCTTTTCTATTGAATGTTTAGATTGTATATTAAGTTCTTGAGACATTTGATCGCCGTTATAAGCAAACAAATAATCATAAAGAGGTTTATTATTGCCAGCAATAGAACGGCCAATAGAAGTTGCATGTGTAGTAAAAATAGTGGCTATCTCAGGAACGGCGTATTGTAAATAGAGTGCTCCCATACCTGTCATCCACTCATGCGCTTGAAATATAACTTTATCTGTTTCGGTCAAATTAAAACGATAAAAACTTTCAACTGCTTTACCTGTTGCATAAGCAAACATTGAAGCTTCATCATAATCTCCATATGCATGTAAAGAATCAACCTGATAACGCATCCACATATCTGCATATATCTCATTTTTTTGAGCAAAAAAAGGTTGAAAATCAACTAATATCACAATAGGATTACCTGGAATATTCCAACGCCCTACTCTTATAAAAAGTTTATCGTTTTCTATAGCATGCTTCTTCCATGCGGCACAAAGATTTTCCGATTCAATGAATAAAGGATTCTCTTTCCCTTGCCAGAAATCTGGCCCAATAAATAGTATTCTATCGTGAAATTTTGTCTGCAAAGTATTTGCCCGTGTTGACAAAACTGTATATATACCACCAACTTTATTACACACTTCCCAACTCGCTTCAAAGATGTAATCTGGGGTAAGTAAATCTTTTATCATATATTTCGCTATTATATCTCTCTATTATCTATCAACTAAAACAATGCAAAAGTACACATTATTCTTTGAAAAATAGATTTCTAAATGAAAAATCTAATGATATAAAACAATAGGTATACTATACTCACCAAACAAATATGACACAAGCTATGTAGCACCTTGCGCTCATTGCATCAAGGAGTCCCTACATAGCTTGTACCATTAAAATTACTTCCTAAAACCTTATCAAATCATTAATGCTGCCACTAAAGCCAAAATAGCATAAAACTCAGGAAGAGCAGCATATATCATCGTGTTAACTTGTACATCGTGCCCTTGAGCAATACCCGCAATACCATTGGCGCAAACTTGTCCTTGACGGATAGCAGAAAACAAGCAAACTAAACCAACCCCTAAGCCAATGCCAAGCATAAGAGGACCTTCTGTAGCAAAATCACGTCCCATAGACATCAAAAATGCTACAAATCCATAAAGTCCTTGTGTAGCGGGAAGAGCAGAAAGAATCATATAACTAGCAGATTTGGAAGAATCTTTTTTCAATGCACCTTCTGCAGCATTTCCTGCAATTGTTGTTCCAAAACAACTTCCAATTCCAGCCAGAGCCAACATTAGCCCCAATCCGAGATAACCTAAAATTTCATTCATAACATTTAATTTATAATTTCTATTTACAGTTCAAATTCTCACTATCTAACTTAATTTCATTTCAAACTTTTAATAGTCGTAAATGGTTTATATATTTCACCTTTGCCTTCATAACCTGAGTTTTTAAAATACTCAACAAAAGTAAGACGAAGTGGATGTACAAAAGCACTCAAACATGACATAGCAATATTCAACGCATGTCCAAATATCAATATAAGTCCACAGAACAACCATCCTAAAGCAGGTCCGGCAGCATCATTTACCATAAAAGCCAATTGGTTAAAAACTCCACCAAGCATTCCACCAGCTAATCCTAAAGCATATAATCTAATATACGAAAGGATGTCCCCCATTAATCCTGTAGCCATATTATATGTATCCCAAATACCGGCACCTATATTCAACAACACATTACGATGCAAATTATTCAACAAATAGATACCTATTGCCGAAATACCACCAATCACAATAAAAGCCCACATGGAAACATTTTCCGAAATAATCTCAAAAAATGAAAGCCCTCCTGTGCATATAAAACCAACAACTAATAAGAGCCATCCCCAAGCACTCAAAGATTCTTTAAAACCATAACGTACACTTTGACTAATAGCCTTTACAGTCATTGCGATACAAATATGCACTACACCAATTAATAAAGCCAACAACATTTGCTTATCATAACCAGTATCGCCAATTTTACCTACAATCATAAACTGCTTCATCCATGTTGGTATATTGACATCAAATAAAGAAACGCCGAAAAATGTCCCCAATATCGTTCCAAAGACAGTTGTTACAATGCCCAATGTTATCACCAAATTCATCATACCTGCCATTGATTTAGCCATTTTTCTTTTTAGAAAAAATCCCAAAGCAATTAAAGCTAACCCATAACCAGCATCTCCCATACAAAATGCAAAGAATAAAGTAAAGAAAGGAGCTATTAAAGGCGTCGGATCAAATTCAGCATAGTCAGGCATGCCATACATCTTAGTCAGTACCTCGTACATACGTACGAAAACATTGTTTTTCAATTTTATTGGCGCTTCCTCACCTTTTATTGCGTCACGTATTTCAAAATAAGTACCCGAATGTTCAAGGAAATTCATTACATGCATCTCGCAATCTTCAGGAATCCAACCTTCCAACAAGACAACAGAACCGTCTGCCATCGGCAGACTGTTCAATTTGACTTTCAACAAATCAATTTTATCTTCTAAAAGCGTACAGCAATATTCCATAGTAGAATAATTTGTACGACAAAAAGCAGCCAGATCCTCATTAGCCTGAAGAATTTGTTTTTCAACATTTCCTTTCATCTCATGAAGTTCCGACAAACTCAATGAAGGGAGTTGGAGTGGCTCTAAAGCTAAGTCGTTAACCTGAGAAACTATAGTAATAAAAAACACCAATCCTTTTTCTTGCCTTATTACAATAGCATTATAACGCTCAATCCATTCCTGCTGAAATTCTGATTCTGGGCAAGTATAAAAACAAATATTCCATCCAAAATCATGCAATCTATTTATCGAATTCCAATCAAAATTCCCCCATACAGTCATTGCAGCAATATCTTTATCCAAAACAGATACTTGCTGTTGTAACTCTTGAATATGAGCCAATTGAGATTCGTATTTCCTTTCTAATGTATCAGCATCAACTTCTTTATATACCGTTTTCTCAACCTCCGCATTAATCCAGCCATGCATACATTTTAATAAATGCCTATAAGATGAATGTTTTTGCAAAAGCTGTTGCAATGTATCATCCATCGTTCCACGTTGCATCTCCACAATATGAACCACTCCTAATTCACGAAGTTGTTCAAGAAATACATCATATTCCTTATGATACACTAAAAATGTAAGTTTTTTCATTTTAGTAATCATGGTCACCACCCTCCTTCCTTTTTTCTTGATGAGATTTCATGATCTTTTGTGATGATTTAGAAAGGTTTTCTTCATCTTCCATGAAACGCTTAATTTTGCGCAAAGCATCTTGATACCCAGGAATCTGAACTTTCTCAAAAAGATTCACCTTCTGAGTTGTTTTTTTCCGGGCATGTTCCAATAAATTCAATTTAGCCACAACGAACTCACGTTCAATTGCGGTATGCGCTAAATTCTTAAGCAAATATAATCCATCTATATACCATTTAGGAGCATTAAATAAACAAAAAGGACGTATTTCAAAATCCACATTTTCAAGTAATGGGACCCTGACCCCTGCTATTTTTTGTACTTCCAAATGTACATCACGGACTTTTATCAATGAAGCGTCAAATTCATTCCAAAGAGCAAACATAGATTCATATGCTAAGATCTCTTTCTCCAAACGCTTTTCCAATTCCACAGCATCACTTTTACAACGCTTTACTTCCATACGCAAAGCACTTTCCTTATTTTTGATGATTGGAAGTGTGCGAACACGTACTTTCAATTGTTTTTCCAACTGTTGGAGTGAAGTCTTATTATATTGAAACTTTATCATAAAATATTCTACTATTTATGTCTCAACATACTTTTTATAAGATTAAAATACATTCCAATAAAAATAATTCTAAAACCAAGCCTATTTAGCCGGCCAGTATTCATCAACAAACTCTTTCTTAATATTCACCTCCTCAGGACGGAAGTATTTACCAAACAGACTCCATGCTACATCCAACATTTCAGTCGTATTAAGATTTACATCTATTGCCAATAGTTGATTAGAATAATCCTTAGCAAATGCCAATGTTCGTTCATCGTAATTAGTCAAATCAAATCCATTTTCCAATTTTGTCTTAGCATTTGCAGCATCAGCATACAAACGTACAGCAGCATTCATTACTTGAGGATGATCACGACGCGTTTTTTTACCCGTCACAAGCTGTTTCAAACGAGACAATGAGCGGAAAGGGTCTACAATGACTTTACCAATATCACTATCGCGACGCAAAAACAATTGTCCCTCAGTAATATATCCTGTATTATCGGGAACCGCATGTGTAATATCACCACCAGACAATGTAGTAACAGCAATGATTGTTATAGAACCACCAGTCGGGAATTGCACAGCTTTTTCATAAATTTTAGCTAAATCAGAATACAAAGAACCCGGCATAGAGTCTTTAGACGGAATCTGGTCCATTCGATTGGATACAATGGCTAAGGCATCGGCATATGACGTCATATCCGTAAGTAATACCAATACCTTCTCATTTTTCTCAACAGCAAAATATTCTGCTGCAGTCAATGCCATATCTGGTATTAATAACCGCTCCACAGGAGGATTTTCAGTGGTATTCATAAAACTTACAATACGATCAAGAGCACCGGCATTAGAGAAGACATTTTTAAAATATAAATAGTCATCATTTGTCATACCCATACCACCTAAAATAATCTTATCTGTTGCCGCACGCAAAGCCACATTAGCCATCACTTGGTTAAATGGCTGATCTGGATCTGCAAAAAAAGGTATCTTTTGCCCTGACACTAAAGTATTATTCAAATCAATACCAGCAATACCCGTCGCTATCAATTCTGAAGGCTGCTTACGGCGCACAGGATTTACAGAAGGACCTCCAATCTCAACTTCTTTTCCTTCAATAGAAGGCCCTCCATCAATTGGCTCACCAAAAGCATTAAAAAAACGACCTGCTAATTGTTCACTAACTTTAATAGTCGGTGCTTTTCCTAAAAATACAACTTCTGCATTAGTAGGAATGCCCTCCGTACCCTCAAAAACCTGCAAAGTCACATCGTCTCCTGCAATTTTCACAACTTGAGCCAATTTCCCATTTACGGTAGCCAACTCATCATATCCTACACCTTTAGCTTTCAAAGAACAGGTAGCTTTGGTTATCTGAGTAATTTTGGTGTATATTTTCTGAAATGCTTTTGCTATCATTGTATTATGCTTTACGTTCTTCTATTAATTTTTCCAATTGCCTACCATATTCTTCATAAGCATCAGACTTAAATTGAGAATAATTCATCTGCTTACAAATATTAATCATTTTCTTAAAATAATCCATCACCTCATTAAAATTATCAAACACAAATTCCGTATGACAGACTTTTATTACCATATTCAAAATTTCCTCTTGACGCTCCATCGGTGTAACCGAATCAATTTCATCAAAAGCATCTTGTTGCAAAATAACAAAATCAATCAATTCTGATTTCCAGAAAATAACATGATATTCAACAGGAACTCCATCATCCCCCAAAATATTAATCTGCTCAGCTATTTCCTTCCCTCGCTGTAAACGGGTCTTAATTTCATTAACTTTCTCTAACCACTCACTATTTATCCGCTTGGAAATATACTCTTCAAATTCTGGATATTCAATATATTTTGAATATGAATCGATTGGATTCACCGCTGGATAACGTTTTTTATCTGCACGATCTTGTTCCAATGCATAAAAACAACGTGCTACTTTTTTCGTATTCTCTGTTACCGGCTCCTTCAAATTACCACCTGCCGGAGAGACTGTACCTATAAATGTAATAGAACCAGTCGAACCATTATTTAAGATTACATAACCTGCACGCCCATAAAAATTAGAAATAATGGAAGACAAATCCATCGGAAAAGCATCAGGACCAGGAAGTTCCTCCATTCGATTAGACATCTCGCGTAAAGCTTGTGCCCAACGGGAAGTAGAGTCAGCCATCAATAAAACTTTCAATCCCATACTACGATAATACTCAGCAATTGTCATTGCCGTATATACAGATGCTTCACGAGCTGCAACCGGCATATTGGAAGTATTAGCAATAATAATCGTACGCTCCATTAATTTTCGTCCAGTATGCGGATCTACCAATTCCGGAAATTCAGTAAAAATTTCTACAACTTCATTTGCACGTTCACCACATGCTGCAATAATTACAATATCAGCTTCTGCTTGCTTAGAAATAGCATGCTGAAGCACTGTTTTTCCTGTTCCAAAAGGTCCAGGAATAAATCCTGTTCCACCTTCTACAATTGGATTAACTGTATCAATAACACGCACACCTGTTTCCAGCAATTTAAATGGCCTTGGCTTTTCCTTATAATTAGTCATAGCCTTTTTCACAGGCCATTTCTGAATCATATTTACAAAGACATCATTCCCATTTTCATCAATCAAAACTGCAATATTGTCTTCTATACAATAATCACCTTCTGAAACTATGGATTTTACAATACAATATCCTTTCTGCTCAAAAGGAACCATAATCTTTAAAGGTTGGAAATTTTCATCAACTTGCCCAAGCCAAGTAGAGGCCACTACCTGATCACCAGGTTTAACTAAAGGAACAAAATGCCATTTTTTTTCTTTATCCAAAGGATAAGTGTATTGTCCCCTCTTGAGAAAAACACCTTCCATCTTATCCAAGTCATTTTGCAAACCATCATAGTTTTTTGAAAGCATGCCAGGCCCCAAAGTTACTTCTAACATATGTCCTGTAAACTCAGCTTCTGCTCCAACCTTCAGTCCACGAGTACTTTCAAATACCTGTACATAAGCTTGACTTCCCACAACTTTTATTACCTCTGCCATTAACCGATCGCCACCTGTCGAAATATAACAGATCTCATTCTGTGCTACTGGCCCATCAACGACAAGGGTCACCATATTGGCTATTACTCCACTAACAGTTCCTTTTGTTGCCATATTATTTCTCTTTATTTACTAAATTCAAGCGGTATCTGTACTTCATTTTTTAAACCAGCAATAATACTACGAAACTTTTGATTCCCCAGATCTTTATCCAAAGAAATCCACCTTTCTATCATTCCTAACTTCTGCAAAAAAACAAATAAACACTCTACCGTAAAATAATTAAAAAAATTCTGCTCATCTAACCATGCCCAACGAAGTTTATCGACTTCTTTCTCACGTTCAAGCAAATCTTCAGTTTCACTAATTTTTAACAACTGATCCCAATAATCAACTTCACTAGATATACCAAAATCACGTGCATTAGAAGTACGAAGAGCCTCACATACTAAAGATTCACCAACAATCATTGAGGATACATTGGACATTTTATATTTCCTCGCAGTCAATGCTACTAATATATTATTTAAAGTAAGATTAAAACTATACCAAGCTGAAATAAACTTATTAGTAGACCTCATAGCATAATCGTAATAAAGTGCTGCTAAATATCCCTCTAGAAGATGAGATTCTTCCTCCAATGTTTTATAAGCTAAAATAAAATTTGAAAGATATGAAGGGAAAATACAATCTGATGGGCTATCCGCATGTTCAAGCACAGAAATCCCCTCTAACAACTCCTCACTAGAATATATTCCTCGAGCATCAATAGTGGCCTCCTTATCTTTTAGCAATTTCAACGTATTTAAATTGTCATATTGTAAATAATACAAATCCAACAATTTTCTGTCTGGAGCTGTCATAAAAGGGTAAAACTCTGCTCTAAAATCAACCACAGAATAGCTCAACTTAGTATCATCTAAGGTTAATTCCGGCAAACCGGCTACCAAGTAATAATACTTACTCATACACATCTGCAAAATTAAAACAACATCTCAACTAATTGTGGACGCAGAAAATCCTTAAAATAGTTAGCAAATTCCTCATCGCCAAAATTTATTTTATATGATCCATCAGCAGGTGAAATAGTAAATAGTGTTTTCATACCATTTACTTGCTCAATTTTCACGCCTTTATCCAATAGATTTTTAGCATGAACTTCAAAATATTTTTTTAGAGCAATTGCATCAGATGTAGAAATAATGATAGGCTCCTCTAAAGTCCATTTCGCAGCCAAAGAAACTACAAAAGAGCAAAAATAATCTTTATTATTTACGAACTCTTTAACATCAGCATCTACAATTTTATTGGTCAAAATTGTAACAATTTCCGACTTCAAAGCATTAACAGCCTGTTTTGCATACAATTTCAATTCAGATTTTGTATTTTCTGATAAAGTATCTGCTTCCTTTTTTGCAGAAGCAAGGATTTCTTCCGCCTCTTTACGAGCATTTTCAACAATATTACGCGCCTCTTCATGAGACTGTCCTATAATTTTTTTCGCTTCCTCATTACCTTTTTCTACTCCATCACGATAAATTTTATCGGCTAATTCTTGAATTTTATTATCCATATCCAAGTAATTTATTTATTATTTATCACGTATTTAACTCAACCTCTCTTTATAAATACAACAAGTATAAATTAGAGACGCCCAAAAATACAAAAAGCATTTGATATTGAAGTAGAAAAAAGTCGAAAAAAAGTTTATTCCAAAACTCCTAAAAAGAAGCATAAAAATCTCCTGCAACAAATTTCATATTTTCCTTACTATTCTTCGTTTCCTCTTATTTCTCTGCATTCCATCACCTTTTTCATTCCTTTTA
>ENA-OOXJ01000943-OOXJ01000943.1-human-gut-metagenome-genome-assembly--contig:-NODE-943-length-21161-cov-10.424903_pt1 | contig 21161 bp, 16 predicted proteins | sample MGYA00241587_ERZ501343 | MGnify/ENA primary metagenome ERZ501343 (study PRJEB25962, sample SAMEA2042918) | human gut metagenome | biome: human gut; feature: human-associated habitat; material: faeces... | reverse complement strand
GCTGCGGGACTTTGGCTCCCGAAAAGGGAGGGGACCCGCCGTAGGTGGGGAGGATCCCGCAGCCTGTACTATTGAACGGCAAAACTATAGCAAGTGTGAAAGTTGGCATTGCAGTGTTCTGGGAAATCTATAAAAGAATCCACAATAAAATCTACTGATCCGTAAAACTTTCTCCCTCTCGAATTATGAGTTAGCGTGATGTAAAAGGCAAAAAGCGTCCGCAGTATTAACACCCAGGACCGATTCCTTGAGCAAATCATCGCCAAACTGTCGCCGAGCCCAAACATCCGTCACAAAGTCATCGCCGGATTGCCGTCAGATCGTCGCGAGGCCCCGACGACCGTCGCCAAGCCGGATCAACCGTCGCTAAATTATCGCCGGATTGTCACTATGCATTTTCGTTGTGTGGGGAACGTCTCATTTTCATAAAATTAGCATTCAGGCAAAATGTTAGAAGGACGGAAATTGTTCAGAATTTGGTCATTGTGGGGGCTTCTTACATTTTGAGATTTTATAAGTTAGTTGATTATCAGTGTTTTCTTCTTTGACTAAAATGTATAGTGGTATTTAGGAGCGGTTTGCGGTTTACAGGTATTTTGCTGAATAATGAAAATCTCTACTTTTAACGAATTTACTTCGGGGTGCGCAGGGGAGAAAAATGCCACTGTAAATCAGATCGTTACAAAACGCACTGCACATCCGCCCTCTTTTGAGACAGGTCAAATGTGCAGCATGATTTGCAGACTATTGATTTTCAAACGGTTGAAAAACAGACCGCACCACGAAGTAAAGTCGTTAAAATGGCTCTCCGGTGCATGTAGCGATGGTGAACGTTCTCTACTCTTTCGGAAGGAGTGGGGAAATGCCGGGGAAACGCGACTCCTTCGGAAGGAGTTCAGGGTAGACTTTCGGTGAAAGTGGTTTTAGGAGAGGTTTCTTTCGGTTTGGGGGTATTTTTGCGGATAGTCATAACCTAAAACGGTCATTGGGCTCTATGAGTCCAGCAGAGAGCGCTTAGAGAAATGCTTGATAATCAGGTGTTATAGAAAAAGGCGTCTGCTGGACTTGGGTAGAAGTGGGACTGAATGGCGGTTTTGTGGCGGAATATGCTGTGTCCAGCAGAATTGTTAAATGTATATATTTGAAAATTAGTGAAATAGATTTGAACTGCGTGCTGGACATTGCAAAATGACAGCATATGAGTTTACATACATGGTCACATGTGGGCAAGTCGATCAAACGCGAGTGCCTGAGTCACGACCACCTCACGACTGCTTTCCACACCGGCACAGGATTGTGGCAATTGCTGCCGTTGTGGAATGGGTGGAAGAGGGCTCGGAGGTAGAGTGCCGTGAGAAGGGTCTACGGACTGGGTCGCACATCAGCTGGTACCGAAGGTGCCGAAGAAACGCCTCTTTTGTCGGCCCTTTCTCGGCTGCTTTCATGACCGATAGACTATCCGTCCAACGCCATGCCCGAGATCTTTAATGTGCAGAATCAAACTGCGTGCTGAAGGTTATGCTCGGCCGAAAGGTCGCTATAGAGACAACCTTGACCCTGCGGGAGAGGCATTTGTGCTTCTGGAAGTCCTTGATACAGGGTCTGAACTTGGGATGCGACATCAGTCAGGGTGCGGCCGCGGCGAGCCTTTCGTCCGGCACCAAGCGTACAGCAGCAGGAACTGGGTGGTCGGCAGTACGGGCAGGAACATTCCGGCCACACCCAGTCCCAGTGTGCGGCGCCTATTATGGTTATGAGGCCGAACCACCACAGCGGCAGAATATTGCCGGATGGTGCACGATGCCGTCCCTGGTGTTTCCGATACGTGCAGTCATTCCGGTGTCCTCTCTGTATTGGAGGTAGTCCTCAGGTAGCGGAGCGGTGTTTGGGCAAAAATGGTTTGAAATTGCACTTCTCAAGAGCGTGTGCCGGACATTGTCTATCTGCGGCGGCAGATATAGTAGATGGCGATGGAGGCGGTGGTCAGCAGCTCGGAGACGGCCATTGCGAGCCAGATGCCGGCGTTGCCGAGGAGGCGGGGCATGATGATGAAGCTGGGGACGAGGAATATCAGTCCTCTGAGGCAGGCGAAGAGCATGGCGGGCTTCATCTTTTCGAGGCTCTGCAGGAGGCCGATGGAGGCCACGTTGGTGACGTAGAATATGTAGCCGAGGGCGAAGAGGGGCAGGCCCTCGATGGCGATACGTGCGGCGTTGCCTTCCTGGCCGATGAACAGTCCTACGAGGGGACCGGGCAGGAGTACGAAGAGCATCATGCCGACGAAGCCGCAGAGTACGGCGGTGATTATCGACAGGCGGCTTACAGAGAATACGCGGTCCATCTTGCCGGCTCCGTAGTTGAAGCTGACTATGGGCTGGGCCGACTGGGCCACGGCGTTGCCGAACATGAATACGAAGGGGGTGTAGTAGCAGGCCACGCCGAAGGCACCTACACCGTCGTCACCGAGGTAGCGCATGAAGACCTGGTTGCCCATGAACATGAGTACGGCTATGGTGGCTTCACCGAGCAGGGCAGGGGAGCCGATCTTGCACTGGTATCCGATGTTTCGGAGACTGAGGCGCATGCTTTTCCGGCTGAGTTTCAATTTGATGAGGCGTACGGTTCTGGCCCGTAGCAGCAGGTATCCGATGCCCATGCACCCTCCTACGACTATGCTGATACCGGTGGCTATGGCCGCACCCTTGACACCCATGTCGAGCGGGAAGATGAACAGCCAGTCGAGTATGGTATTGATTATCGCAGTGATGACCGAGCACCACATGGCATACTGGGGCGCACCGTCCAGGCGGATGATGAAGAGCGATACGGACAGCCACATCTGGAAGGGAAGGGCGGGGACTATCCACAGCAGGTAGTCCAGTACCAGTGGTTTAAGGTGCTCTGAAGATCCGAGGATGAGGGCAGTCTTCTCCGGAAATGCCATAATGAGACCTGCAACCATAACTGCAATGACCGTGACAAAGAGAATGGCCTGGGTGACATTGAGCCGTGCGGCCTTTATCTTGCCCCGCGCCAGGTGTATGGAAGCAACTACCGAACTTCCGGCTCCGGCCATCAGACCGAGACCGGTGAATATCATCCATACAGGTACGCAGATGTTTACGGCGGCAATGCCGTCGCTGCCTACACCATGGCCTATGAAAATACCGTCGATGGCCGTGACCGCCGACATGCTAACCATTCCCAATAATGTGGTAACGAAATACTTACCGAAAAGGGACGGAATGTTTACTGTTCCAAAATCGATAGCATCACGCTGCATAGAAACTCAAATTCTGTTTGAATGCGCTAAATTGGGCCAAAATATCCGAATAACCAAATTCACTTTTTCGTTTTGAAGGAAAGAATGTGCCAGGTGACGCCAGCGGCAATGACAGCAAGCAGGATGCGTAGCCACAGCAGGCTGACAGCGGCGATGCTTATAGCAACTGTCAGCCAAAGGGTGGATATGGCGACCGCTTTCACACGGCGGGAAATGCTTCTGTGCTCCCGGAAATCGCGTATGTAGGGACCTGCTTTAGGATGCGACATGAGTCGTCCGTACAGTTTCGGAGAGCCTTTGAACCAGCACCATGCTGTCAGCAGCAGGAATGGGGTGGTCGGAATGACAGGGAGGAACATCCCGAGGATGCCGAGTCCTAAGGATATTCCTCCCAGTATGATCAGCAGTATGTTCACTGCCCTGTTTTACAGCTTGCGCTTGATCTCAACAATCTGGTATGCCTCGATGGTATCTCCGATCTTGATATCATTGAAGCCTTCTATGTTGAGGCCGCAGTCGAGTCCTGCTGCAACCTCCTTGACATCGTCCTTGAACCTCTTGAGTGAGCCGAGGACTCCGGTGTAGACGACGATGCCGTCGCGGATGACACGTACCTTGGAACTGCGTGAGATCTTGCCCTCCTTGACCATACAGCCGGCGATGGTGCCGACCTTGGATATCTTGAAGGTCTCGCGTACTTCCGCTGTAGCTGTGACTTCCTCTTTCTCCTCAGGAGCGAGCATACCTTCTATACCGCTCTTGACCTCGTTGATGGCGTCGTAGATGACAGAGTAGAGACGGATTTCGATTCCCTCCTTTTCAGCCAGTTTGCGGGCATTGACTGAAGGGCGCACCTGGAAACCGATGATGATGGCATTGGATGCAGCGGCCAGCAGTACGTCCGATTCGGATATGGCTCCTACCGCTTTGTGTATCACGTCTACGTGGATTTCCTCAGTGGATAGCTTGATGAGGGAGTCGGAGAGAGCTTCGATTGAACCGTCCACGTCTCCCTTGACGATGATGTTGAGCTCCTGGAAGTTTCCGATGGCGATGCGGCGTCCGATTTCCTCGAGGGTAATATGTTTCTGGGTCCTCAATCCCTGGATGCGCAGGAGCTGTTCCCGCTTGTTCGCCAGGTCCTTGGCTTCACGCTCGTCTTCCATGACATTGAATACCTCTCCGGCTGTCGGAGCTCCATTGAGTCCGAGGACAGATACAGGAGTGGAGGGGTCGGCCTCGTCTACCTTCTGGCCTCTTTCGTTGAACATTGCCTTCACTCTGCCGTAGTAGCTTCCGCTGAGCATGATGTCTCCTACGTGGAGGGTGCCGTTCTGGACAAGTACAGTAGCGAGATAGCCGCGGCCCTTGTCAAGGGACGATTCTATGATGGTACCTTTTGCGCGGCGCTTGGGATTGGCCTTCAGCTCGAGCAGGTCTGCTTCCAGAAGGACTTTCTCGAGGAGTTTGTCCACGTTGGTTCCCTTCTTGGCGGAGATCTCCTGGCACTGGTATTTGCCGCCCCAGTCTTCTACCAGGATGTTCATGTTCGCGAGCTGTTCGCGTATGCGGTCAGGGTTGGCGCCGGGCTTGTCTATCTTGTTGATGGCAAAAACCATGGGAACTCCGGCTGCCTGTGCGTGGTTGATTGCCTCTATTGTCTGGGGCATGATCGCATCATCTGCGGCTACAATGATGATGACGAGGTCGGTGATCTTGGCTCCCCTGGCGCGCATGGCGGTAAATGCCTCGTGACCCGGGGTGTCAAGGAAAGTGATCCTGCGTCCGTCGGCGAGCTGTACGTTGTAGGCTCCGATGTGCTGGGTGATGCCGCCGGCTTCTCCTGCTATGACGTTGGACTTGCGTATGTAGTCCAGCAGGGAAGTCTTTCCGTGGTCGACATGGCCCATGACCGTGATGATGGGCGGGCGTTCCACGAGGTCTGCTGGATCGTCCGTCTCTTCCTGAATCTCGTCTTCTGCATCGGCTGTCACAAACTGCACTTCGTAACCGAATTCCTCTGCAACGAGTACAAGTGCGTCTGCATCCAGGCGCTGGTTGATGGATACCATAAGACCTAAGTTCATGCAGGCTTCGATGACCTTTGTCACAGGCAGGCTCATCATTACGGCAAGGTCGTTCACTGTGACGAATTCGGTCATTTTGAGGATTTTGCTCTCAAGCTGTTCCATTTCGCGGGCTTCCTCCATCTTCTGGGAGATCATCTCGCGTTTTTCTCTCTTGTGCTTGGAACTCTTGGTCTTGCCCTTGCCCTCCGTCATGCGGGCGTAGGTCTCCTTGATCTGCTTCTGGATCTGGTCCTCATCGATTTCCACACGTACGGGCTTGGGTTTTTCCTTGCGGTTCTTTTTCTTTCCGGAGTCTCCGCCGTTGTCTTTCCTGCGGTTTTTCTGGTTTCCGGCATCGGCTTTTGTGATGTCCACTTTTTCACTCTGGCCTTTCATGATGCGTTCGCGTTTTCGGTGTCCGCTCTTGTCGTTTCCGGAACCGTGTTTCTTCTCGAAAGCGGAGAGGTCTATCTTGCCGCTTATGACGGGGCCGGCCAGTTTCTCTACCCTTGTTGCTATGTGCTCCGGCTCGGTCCTTTGCTCCGGCTGTGGCTCGGGTTCGCGCTTGGGCTGATTGTTTGGCCTTGCTGCAGGCTGGGGCTGCTGCGGCTGCGGTGCCGGGGCAGGTGCCGGTTTTTTCTCAGGCTTCCGGTTAAGGTCCATTTTGCCGATAATCTTGAGTCCGGAATTGTTTTCTACGCTCTCTGCCGCAGCGGTTGCGGTTGAGCTTGCAGTAGCTGTTGCCGGAGTCTCTTTGACAGGCTCCGGTGCAGGAGCTGCTGTCGCAACCGGTTCCGGCTCCGGAGCGGGCTCCGGAACTGCCGCTTTGGTTTCAGCTTCGGCTACAACAACAGGCTGTTTTACCTGAGGCTGGGGAGCTTCATTGTTCTGAGGACTGTCGTTCTTCTTCTCCGTGATGGCGGGCTCGGGTGTGGAGGGATGATCGATAGTCGTGGTCTTGATGATGACCTCATCTCCGAACTGCTCTTCCTCTTGCTCCTGTCTGGAACCTTCTTTCTTTGTGATTTCCTTGACCTTGATGGCTATTTTCTTGGACTCGTCCTTCAGAAGCTGATCCTTGGCATACTCTTTCTTCACGAGGTTGTATTCCTCCTCGCTGATCTGCGCTCCCGGGCTTGCCACTACCTCAAATCCTTTCTTGTTGAGGAATTCCACCAATGTCCCTAATCCGATATTGAACTCTTTAAGTACTTTGTTGATTCTGATTTTTTCTTGTCCCGCCATATATTGTCTGTTTAGTTAATAACTCCAGTTGACTGTTATTCGAACTCTGCTCTGAGAATTCGCTGTACCTCGTTGACCGTCTCCTCGTCGAGGTCGGCCCTGTGGCATATTTCTTCTACAGGCAGTGCCAGCACGCTCTTGGCCGTATCGCATCCGATACCTTTAAGGGCGTCGATTATCCACTGCTCGATCTCATCGTTGAACTCACTGAGCATCACGTCCTCTTCCTCTTCTCCCTGCTCGCTTTCGCGGAAGACGTCTATCTCGTATCCTGCCAGCTGGCCTGCCAGCTTGATGTTGTTTCCGCCCTTGCCGATGGCCAGTGACACTTCGGAAGGCTTGAGGTTTACCCTGATGTGCCTGGTCTCCTCATCGATGGACATGGAGGAAATCTTGGCAGGGCTCAGGGCTCTCTGTATCAGGAGCTGGGTGTTGGATGTCCAGTTGATGATATCGATGTTCTCGTTCCTCAGTTCACGGACGATGCTGTGGATACGGGAGCCTTTTACGCCCACGCATGCTCCGACAGGGTCAATGCGCTCATCGTAGGACTCTACTGCAACCTTGGCCCTTTCGCCGGGAATGCGCACGACTTTCTTGATTGTGATCAGTCCGTCGAAAATCTCCGGAACTTCCTGCTCGAAAAGCCTTTCGAGGAATGCAGGCGATGTTCTCGAGAGGGTTATTACAGGGGAGTTGTTGCGCATCTCCACATTTTCGATGACGGCCTTGACGGTCTCGCCCTTCTTGAAATAGTCGGAGGGTATCTGCTCGGTCTTGGGGAGTACCAGCTCGTTGCCGTCCTCGTCCATTACGAGCACTTCTTTCTTCCATACCTGATAGACTTCTCCTACAAGTATTTCGTGGATACGGTCCTTGTATTTGTTGTACAGGTTGGCCTTCTCGATGTCGGCTATGCGGCCCTGAAGGTTCTGGCGCAGGTTGAGGATTCCCCTGCGTCCGAAGTCGGACAGTCTGACCTCTTCGGGAAAGTCCTCCCCGAGCTCATAGGAGGGATCGATCTTGTGTACTTCCTCGAGGGATATCTGGGTGTTGGGATCCTCCACCTTCTCCACCACCTCCCGGTTTCTCCATATCTCGAGGTCGCCCTTGTCGATGTTGATGATGATGTCGAAATTGTCGGCCGAGCCGTACATCTTAATCAGCTGGGTGCGGAAAATGTCTTCCAGCACGCTCATCATGGTAGGTCTGTCGATATTCTTCAGTTCCTTGAATTCGGCAAACGTACTGATCAGGTTAACTTCCATATTGTATTATTAATTATTATTGTCGTCGTCAATATCCGTATCCGTCCCTTCGTCCCCGGCGGAGCTTACCATCAGCGAGAAATCTTCCTTGTCTCTGTCCAGACCGGCTTCGATATGCCGGCTCAGGCCCACGCAGTCGTCTATGCAGGCAGGTCTTCCTGTCGCTCTGAAGAATACCTTGATGTTGTTGGCTTTGTTGACCTTGACATCGACCAATACGAGCCCGTGCTCTTCCATGTATTTCTCGGAAATCTGTTCTATGGTGTGCTTTTCAATCATCCGGATGTAATTTAAGTGAGTTGCAGATAAAACGAAAGGGACTCGCCGTCCCTTTCCTCTTTCCTAAATCCGCACAAAAATAAGGGATTTGTGCATATATTCCAAAAAAAAGTGTTTTCTTTGCACAATTCTTTATAATAGCATTAAATTTTGAAACCTTATCATGGAGGTAAGTGCAAAAGTAATAGCGGAGCATCTCGGTGGAGATATTGTCGGCGATCCTGATGTGAAGGTATCGTCCGTTGCGCGTATAGAATCAGGAAAACCCGGGACTCTCTGTTTTCTGGCAAATCCCAAGTACGAGCATTATCTGTATACCTGTAAGGCAAGTATCATACTGATAAACAAGTCATTCGAACCGAAGGGGGAAGTGTCTTCCACACTCATAAAGGTGGATAATGCCTACGAGGCTGTGGCGTCCCTTCTCGACCTGCTCAATACCCTGAAGGCGGAGCGCCGCAGGGGCAGGGCATGGTCGGCCCATGTCGCATGGTCAGCCAGGCTCGGCAAAGGGGTCTATGTCGGCCCCCATGCCTATGTAGGGAAAAAGGCGGCCATCGGCCGTGGAACCCAGATATACCCTCAGGTGTATATCGGTGACGGAGTGACTATAGGCGAAAACTGCATCATATATCCCGGTGTCAGGATCTACAGAGGGTGCAAGATCGGCAACAACTGCATAATCCAGGCAAATGCGGTAATAGGTTCGGACGGTTTCGGCTTTGCGCCCACGGCGGACGGCTCATACAAGAAGATACCTCAGACGGGCATAGTTACCATTGAGGATGACTGTGAAATAGGGGCCAATACTGTAATCGACCGCTCGACCATGGGTACGACCCTTATAGAGAAAGGTGTGAAACTCGACAATCTCATACAGGTGGCCCACAATGTGGTGATAGGTTCCAATACCGTCATCGCGGCCCAGACCGGAATAGCCGGATCCACAAAGATCGGGCGTTCCTGCATGTTCGGTGGCCAGGTGGGTATCGCAGGACATCTTCATATCGCGGACAAGACAAAGCTCGCGGCACAGGCCGGGATTATGAGCGATATCAAGGAGGAGGACAAGGCATATATCGGCAGTCCCGCCTTCGAGCATATGGAGTATATGAGGGCTTACGCCAAGTTCCGCAGGAGCGGAAGGAAATAGTAACCAGTAACCATTTTCAATCTATGTCTGAAAATCAGAAAACACTCAAACGCGACTATATATTTGAAGGGAAGGGCCTGCATTCCGGCCTGAAAGTGACAATGAGGGTATCGCCGGCGTCTGCCGGAACCGGAATACTTTTCCACAGGGAGGATCTCGGTCCGGATGCCGTTATCGGGGCAGTCGCCGATTACGTGACAACTACCCAGCGGGGTACTACCCTGGAAAAGGGTGATATCCGTATTTCTACGATAGAACACCTGCTTTCGGCATTTTCCGGCATGGGTGTGGACAACGCACTCGTGACACTAAATGCCCCCGAAGCTCCCATCCTGGACGGCAGCGCCCTGCCGTACGTACAGGCTTTCGGTGCAGACGGGCTTGTGGAGCAGGATGCCCCTCGTACCTATTATGAAATAAAGGAAAAGATATCCTATCGGGATGAAAGCAGCGGATCCGAGATTGTCATCGAACCGGATAACGGGTTCTCAGTGGATCTGACCATAGATTTCAACTCCCATGTCCTCGGAGTGCAGAAGGTCCATTATGACGAAGGTACCGACTATGCGGCCGAGGTTGCACCGTGCAGGACTTTTGTGTTTTTTCACGAACTTGAATTCCTTTTCAGGAACAATCTGATCAAGGGAGGGGACCTGGAGAATGCCGTGGTGATCGTAGAACATCCGGTGCCGGAGGAGGATCTTGCGCGTATGGCCGCCCTTTTCAATGTGGAAAAGGTAGACCGGCTTCCGGACGGATATCTGGACAATGTGAAGCTGCATTTTCCGGATGAGTGTGCCCGTCATAAGCTCCTGGATCTGATCGGGGACTTTTCCCTGATAGGCTACCGTATCAAAGGAAAGATTACGGCTGACAAGTCCGGCCACAAGATCAATACGACTGTGGCACGGATTGTGAGAGAAATGATTAAGAAAGAAATAAATCAATAGAAATAGTATGATGCAATTCTCATCTGTGCACCCCAACGCCAAGATTGCCGCGAACGTGGAGATAGGACCCTACTGCTTTATCGCGGAGAATGTGGAGATAGGGGAGGGCTGCGTGATAGGTCCCCATGTGACGATTCTCGATTATGTAAAAATAGGAAAGGGATGTAAGATTTTCCCCGGAGCCGTAATAGGTGCCATTCCTCAGGATATGAAATTCTCGGGAGAGGTTTCCTGGGTGGAGATAGGCGACAATACGGTCATCCGCGAGTGCGCCACGGTCAACCGCGGAACGGCGGCCAGCGGCAAGATGCTCACAAAGATCGGGGATAACTGCCTGATTATGTCCTATGCCCATGTGGCGCATGACTGCCGGATAGGAAATCATGTGATCCAGACAAGTTATGTAGGTCTGGCAGGAGAGACAGACGTGGATGACTGGGCCATCATTGGAGGCGGTTCTCTTGCCCACCAGTTCACTCATATAGGCATGCATGCAATGATTCAGGGCGGCTCGCTCATCGGAAAGGATGTTCCTCCATACGCACTGGCCGGACGTGCGCCGCTGTCTTTCTGCGGACTCAACAATGTGGGACTCCGTCGTCGCGGGTTTACCAATGAGCAGATAGACCGCATCCGCGAGATATACCGCATTATCTACAACAGCGGACTCAACCGCAGCGATGCCTGCATCGAGGTGGAGCGTGAAGTTCCTCCCTGCATAGAGAGAGACAATATCCTCAACTTTATCCGTGCATCCAAGAGGGGTATTGTCAAGTTCTCCGACCTCTCGGCTGATGAGTAGCGTTCCGGCCTGTGCAGTGCTCTCCACTGCATACTGCCCTCCGGTGGAGTATTTCATGGCAGCGGCCATGACCGGAAGAATACTTGTCGAGACGCAGGAATCCTACATAAAACAGACTTACAGAAACCGTTGCAGGATATATGCCTGCGACGGTATTCTGTCTCTTACCGTACCTGTCTCGGTCCGTGACGGAGGCCGGGATATCCGCTCTGTACGCATAGACTATACCAAGCCGTGGCTCCAACAGCATGAAAGGGCGCTCATCTCGGCTTATCGCACTTCTGCTTTTTTCGAATATTATCAGGATGATATCCTCTCGGTGCTGGATTCGCGTCCCGAGTATCTGTTTGACTTGAATACCAGTCTGACAGTCAAGCTAATGGAATTACTCGGAATACGTTGTGAGATATCCTTTACCACCGGGTACGTCAGGGAATACCCCCCCGACTTCCTGGATCTGAGGGACTGCATTCATCCGAAAAAAGCGGTCCCTGATATCTTCAGGAACCGCTATAAGCCATATTATCAGGTGTTTTCCGAACGTTTCGGCTATATCCCCGGTTTGTCGGCAATGGATCTTCTTTTCAATGAAGGACCTGATGCCATCTCCTATCTTTAGAATCTCCAGCCGAGAGTAAGCAACAGCTTCCAGTTGAGGTAGTCCTCGGATGCTACGGGTGCGGATATGCCCGCGTAGGAATCGTAGAGGGCGAAAGTATTGTTGTTGAAATTGCACTGCTGCTGGTATGCCAGGTCAACGAAAAATCCGGATGGAGACCTGTATCCGAGTCCGGCGGAGGCGTAGTGGCGGGTATTGTCGAAATACCTTTCAGAGGATCCGTAGTAGTCGTAACCGAACCGTATGGCCAGCCTGTTGATAGGCCAGGCCTCGATGCCGGCCCTGATATTGTCTACGGCCTTGAAGTTGGAGGCGATATATTCGTTGTCGCTCTGGAACACGCTACGGTCGCCGTTTCTGGCTGACATCAGTATGCCTGAATAATCGGTACGCTCGTAGTCCACACCAATGGCGAGGAAGTTGCCTACCGTGTAGCCGATACCCACATTCCATTTGAAGGGGGAAGTGACTCTGTAGGAGTAGGAACCGGTGGGGGAGGAAACATTGGAATTGCCGTATGAATCCGTGTATCCGTTCATGCCTTCGACCCAGTTCTCATTGAGGAACATCCAGTTCGGCGTGGAGATGGATCCGCCGATAGTGAGTCCTGCTACCGGACGGACAATGAATCCTGCAGATACGTCCACACCCATTCCTGATGTGGTAAGGGTGTATTCCCTTGTGAAATCGGTGAACCCGGTCTGGAAAAGGGCTGGATTGCCGGCTGCCTCAGTTATAGAGGTGTATTCGTTGAGCCAGATGCTCTGCAGGGTGACGCTTATTCCGAAAAAGAAGATGTTGTCCACATTGCCTGATGCGTTGAGAACCACATCCTGGACATATCCGGTCTTCTCCCTGCGATAGCTCTGCGCTATTGTGCCGGGGATGAAGATCTGACCTTGTCCGTCAATATTCTCGGTAGCGCCAAGAAATACGTCAGGTCCACCGATGAGGGTGTCGATCAGCCCTGTGTTCCACGCAAGTATCTGGCTCCAGCTGGCGCTGGAGTTGTAGAACGGATATTCCGGGTAGTTTTCCGGCATGGTCATCTGGTCTCCCGTGATGCCGGGGACTGTTGCCGCAAGACTTGCCAGATAGCTGGAATTGCTCTGCAGTCCGCTTCCGGAACTGCGGTATGCGAAGTTGGCAGTCTGGTTGGCGGTGATGGCAAAGTTGAAATTGAGCAGTCCCCTGGTCCTGCCTGTGTCAAATGTACCTACCCAGCCGATGTTGGAAAGGGCAAAGCGGCTTCTGCTGCTGCTTGAACGGCTGTCCAGAAAAGAGGTATGGCTGAGGCCGGTGTACACCGACGGTGTAAGGGTGAATTCGGAGTAGCGGTATACTCCTGATGCTGCGGGATTGTAGGAGAGGGCTCCGAGGTCCCCTCCGAGTGCTGTCATGGCATTACCCATTGCCAGGCTCCTTGCAGTACCGTCGTAGTACTGGCTTGACAGAAGCAGGGCATTGTGGCTGTACTGCGGTGTGAGCTGGGCATGCAGCTGCAGCGCACCGAATGCCAGGACAGATATTGCTGTAAAGAATTTCCTTGACATGATGGTGATTTGATGATTATCTTCTTACTCCACCACTTCCGCTGCGGACGCTGCCTCCACCTGAGGAGCGGACGCCCATTGATGATGATCTGGAGTATCCGCCCGTGCTGAAGCTTGTGCGGTTGGTAGTGTTGTAACTGTTTCTGTTGATGGTCGTGGACCTGGTGCCGTATCCGTTCTGCCGGCCGTATGTGACTCCGCTCTCGAATCTCCTTCCTCCGGTACTGTAGCTGGTGCCGAATGAAGATGAGCGTCCCTCGAACGGACTCCTGAAGCCTGAAGCGGACGAACCTGCAGGTCTTCTGTATACAGAAGCGGAAGTCCCGGACGGTCTGCGGAATGTATTTCTGGTACTGTAGGCGGTGGTCCTGCCCTGTGTAGAGGAGACTGCTCTCCGGACATTTGTCCCTGAGGAACCGATGCTGCCTCTGGAGACGTATCTTTCACCTAAATTGACACCGGAACCGGAGGCCTGGAAGGTCCTTGCAGTGGATGTCCGGCCTGCTGTCGCCAGTCTGCCTGCTCCTGAGGCACCTGCGGATGATGCAGTCCTGCCCCTGACGGCCGACATGGCCGGTGCCGAGGCAGCGTGTGCGCTCCTGCCTGAACGGACAGAGCCGGAGGCGGCCGTGAGCTGCCTTCCGCCGGAAACGGTGCCGGAGCGTACTCCTGTATTTCTCTTGCCGTAGTATGTAGGGCCGATGTATGATGCTACAGGATAGCTCCAGTACCAGGGATCATACCAGCCCCACCATCCCGGTCCGTACCATCCGGCGTACCATCCGCCCCATGGGCCGAACCATGGATCCCATGCGAAGCTGAAGCCCCAGCTCCATCCGTAATACCAGGGGTCATACCATCCCCAGTGTCCGTACCACGGGCCCCACCATCCTCTGTACCACATTGGTCCGAATACGTCCCAATATCTCCAGTCCCAATATGACCAGTAGTCACCGTAGCCGTAGCCGGGATACCAGTCATCAAAGTTGAAGTTGAGGTTGACCTGCCCGAGCGAATCGAGGGAGTCGTCGAACATGATCGTGTACTGAGTCTGCGGGGTGTATTCCAGTTCGAGACTGGCGTCCGGGCTGGCAATTATTATGGTATCCGAGAAGCGGGCTGCTTCCTGTCTGGTCTGCTCGATGAGTCTGCGTACCTCCTCGCTGTCGGCCTCCGCCTCATCGCGGACATCTTTGGATGCCCTGTAGTATATGCCGTCTTCAAATCCGGAAGAGGCATAGTAAGAAGACGTTCCGCAGGAGGTCAAAAGGACCGCGGAACAGATTGAAAGCAAAATCAAACTTTTTTTCATACCTAACCTCCTTTTTTGTAAATAAATGTATACTTTTGCAAGCAAATTAACAAAAATCATTCCATTTAAACAAGACATTAATGGCAAAAGAGGTTACAAGTAAAGAAGAGAATTATTCCCAGTGGTATAATAATTTGGTAGTAAAGGCGGATCTCGCAGAGAACTCCGCAGTGAGAGGCTGTATGGTGATAAAGCCTTACGGCTATGCCATCTGGGAGAAGATGCAGGGACAACTTGACAGGATGTTCAAGGCCAGCGGTCATCAGAACGCATATTTCCCGCTGTTTATTCCAAAATCATTCCTCAGCAAGGAGGCAGAGCACGTGGAGGGTTTCGCCAAGGAGTGTGCTGTCGTTACCCATCACAGGCTGATGGCCAATCCCGACGGTCCAGGAGTGGTTGTGGACCCGAGCGCGAAGCTGGAAGAGGAACTGATCATCAGACCGACCTCTGAGACCATCATCTGGAACAGCTACAAGAACTGGATCAAGTCATATCGCGACCTTCCTATTCTTATAAACCAGTGGGCCAATGTGGTACGCTGGGAGATGCGTACCCGTCTTTTCCTCCGTACCGCAGAGTTTCTCTGGCAGGAAGGCCATACTGCCCATGCAACCGCGCAGGAGGCGATTGAGGAGGCTGAAAAGATAGTGCATATATATGCCGAGTTTGCCCGCGAGCATATGGCCATGCCTGTAGTGGTGGGACATAAGTCAGAACACGAGCGGTTTGCAGGTGCTCTCGATACCCTGACCATAGAGGCCATGATGCAGGACGGCAAGGCGCTGCAGGCCGGAACATCCCATTTCCTCGGACAGAACTTCGCCAAGGCCTTCGATGTGAAGTTCGCAGACAGGGACGGCAGGCTCGATTATGTATGGGCGACATCGTGGGGAGTGTCGACGCGTCTGATGGGTGCCCTTATTATGGCTCACGGAGACAACAACGGTCTGGTGCTTCCTCCGACAGTAGCTCCGATACAGGTGGTTATGGTTCCCATATACAAGGGACAGGATGAACTTGACCGTATGGTTGCATACATGAAGGACCTTGCCAGGGAGCTGGAAGCTGCCGGCGTATCCTGCAAGATCGACGACAGGGACAATGTCCGCTCGGGCTTCAAGTTTGCCGAGTGGGAGCTCAAGGGCGTACCGGTAAGAGTGGTGATAGGTCCGCGTGACCTCGAGAAAGGGGAGGTGGAGATCTGCCGCAGGGATACCCTCGCCAAATTCACTGCATCGCGTGAAGGACTTGCAGAGCATATAAAGGGCCTTCTTGCTGATATCCAGACCAATATTTACAACAAGGCTCTCGCTTTCCGCGATTCGAATACGTACAAGGTGGATACTTGGGATGAATTCAAGGAGCGTATAGAGGAGGGCGGATTCCTGCTCTGCCATTGGGACGGAACTCCCGAAACCGAGATGAGGATCCAGGAGGAGACAAAGGCCACCATCCGCTGCATCCCCGTTGACAGCTATGTCTGTGAGGAACCCGGCAAGTGCATATATTCCGGCCGTCCTTCCCAGCGCAGGGTGATATTTGCAAGATCATATTAAAAACGATGATATGAACAGTGACGGACCGAGTCCCAGGGAAAGGATAATAAACCTGTTGAATGTCAAGTCTGTAATCAAGGCGCAGACATTCGATCAGTGTCTTGAGGTGTTCAATGTGCTGAAGGATGTGCTGAGCGAGATGAGCAACGACCTGAACGACATGCTGGAGAACAACGGAGCCAGACGGGTGCGTCTGGAATACCGGGACAGGGGCAAGTTCGAGGCCGAACTCAAGTTTGCGGACGATGTGCTGATATTCAGCCTCCATACCGATATCTTTGAATTCGACAGGGATCATCCCGTGTGGAAAAATCCCTATGCCAAGGACAATCCCTACAATACCTACTGCGGTGTAATCAGCGTTTACAACTTCCTTTACGACTCGATGAAGTACAACCGCCTGGACGACCTCGGATATCTGGTCGCCAGAATGTTCATCAATAAGGAGAAAGCATTTTTCGTAGAGGGAAAGAGGCAGAAGCGGCAGATCACCGATCTTTTCGGAAAGAGTACCCTGACCCGTGAGGATCTGGTGGCCTTTGTGGAGTCCGCCATTCTCTATACTCTCTCGTTCGATTTACTGGTACCTCCATACGATGTCGTGAAAGTTGCCACCGTGGGAGAGATCAATGTCAAGATCGAATCTTCCAAGATGAAGACAGGCAAGCGCCTTGGATACAAGTACAATTCGGATGATGTGCTGAATACCGAAGACCATGGGTAGCAGGTTGCCGCTTAGATCCGTAGTTCTGTGTATGGCTGTCCTGTATGCAGTGTGTTCCGGCGCTGCAGACAGGAAGAAGAACAAGAGTACCGTAGAGTATCGCGAGATAAGGACAGTGGAGATAGATACAGCGGCCATGGATCCTGTCCAGAAGGTATGTTTCGATATTGTGTCCTCGATAGATGAGGCGGCAGTGGATACATCCAGCAAGGAACCGCCCAAGTACTGGACCAACGGTATACTGACCCAGGTGGGACTCTCGCAGGTGTCACTGACCAACTGGGCGGAAGGAGGAGCTGCGAATGTCTCGCTGAACGCTCTTGTGGATGCGAATGCCAATTATGCAAAGGACAAGATGATCTTCGAAAACCGCATGAAGATATCCTACGGTTTCGTGCAGTCATTCGAGGAAGGGACTCCGTTCAGAGAGCAGTTCAGCAAGAGCGATGACCGGATCCAGCTGGACAGTAAGTGGGGATGGCTCCTGAAGGACAAGCTGTATCTCTCTGCCCTGCTCAATTTCAGGACGCAGCTCAGCCCGACCTATTCATACGATACGTCCACTGATCCGCATACCAGGACGGTTCAGTCCAATTTCATGGCACCCGGATATTTGTCACTTGGTATCGGTGTCAATTACAGACCATTCAATTTCATGTCATTCAACATTTCCCCTGCGACAGGAAATCTCGTTGTGGTGACTGAGGAGTCCTTGCGCGAGACCTACGGAAATGAACTGGACGAGAAGGTAAGGGCTGAATTCGGAGCCCAGATAAAAATGGATATCAACTATGCTTACAAGATATTCAAGATCAGTTCTTCCCTGACACTTTTCTCCAATTATCTGAACCATCCCGAGAATATCCAGGTCTACTGGGACGTGGATGCCTCCCTGGCTCTCACCAAAGTACTGACCCTGACGGCCCGCACCAACCTTATCTACGATGACAACATCAAGATAGAGGACGAGTTCGGAGTGGCGGCCCCCCGGGTGCAGTTCAAGGAGATAGTCAGTCTGGGACTGACGTGGACTTTCGGCCAGTACATCAAGGCCGATGAATAGGTATTTGCAATTATGAGGATAGAACAGACATTTGATGCGGCTCTTCTGGCTCTTTCGGACGGGAAGGTGGAGGGGCACCGCTATCTGCTCGGAGTGAGCGGGGGTATCGATTCAATGTGCATGGCCGAACTTTTCCTGCGCTCTGCACTTTCCCCATCCTTTGCCGTGGCTCATGTCAATTTCTCCCTGCGTGGAAATGAAAGCGACGGTGACATGCTGTCCGTGCAGGAATGGGGACGGCGCAACGGAATTCAGGTATATACCAGGACATTCGACACAAAGACCTATGCCTCCGAACATTCTCTGTCCACGCAGATGGCTGCGAGGGAACTGCGCTACGGCTTTTTCTCCGAACTTATGGATGAGAACGGGTTCGATTTTCTGTCCATAGCCCACAATCTGGACGACAGCATCGAGACCATATTTCTCAATATCGCCCGTGGAACCGGTCTGCGCGGTCTTGCCGGGATACCCGTGCGCAACGGACGTATCCTTCGTCCTCTGATGGAGGTCTCCCGCGCGGAGATAAGGGAATATGTAGAGGCAACCGGCATATCCTACCGCGACGACCATACCAATTTCGAATCGCACTATGCCCGTAACCGTATCAGAAATATCATTTTCCCGGAGTTCAGGAAGATAAACCCTTCGTTCCTCAATACTGTACGTCGGGATTCGGAGTATTTCAGGGAGGCATCAGCTATCGTGGAGGAGGTGTATGAGACTGTGAGGTCAAGGGTATGCAGCGTTCCGGGTGACGGATTCCTGAACATCGATACGGCGGCACTGCAGCAGGAGGGACATTGCGGTTACTGGCTTTACCTTATGCTGCGTCCGTATGGCTTCAGCAGCGGTCAGGTCTCCGATATTGTGCGGTGCCTGACTTCCGGGCAGAGCGGAAAGGTATTCCGTTCCGGAACCCATGAGGCCGTATCGGGAAGGGACAGGCTAAAGGTCTGCCCTTTGCAGCAGGAAGAGGAGACACAGGTGCTTATCGACAGGCCGGGAGTGTACAGTTACAAGAACATGCGCATTCGTATCGATTTCTTCCCGCGGCCTGTGGCATTCAATCCCGTCTCCGACGGCTCTGTCCTTTATTTTGCGGCAGATACCTTGCGTATGCCTCTGACGTGCCGCGGGTGGATGCCGGCGGACAGATTCCGTCCCTTCGGTATGAAGAGAGGCTCCAAGAAACTGAGCGATTTCTTTACGGACCTCAAACTGGACAGGCTTCAGAAACTTTCACAGCCTGTTATCGTGGATGCGGCCGGACAGATAGTATGCCTGCCCGGTCTGAGAATTGACGACCGCTTCAAAATAAAGGCCCCGACGACTGTTGTCGGCGGAGCCTCGATTCTTTCCAGGTAGTATTTCTACCGGCTACTCGAAATAGTAGATGTAGGGAACTCTTGCGTAGATGCCTTTCTCTGCTTTGAGGGACTGGAAGAGACTTTCCATAAAATGCTCCGGATCGGAGAATGCAGACATGGCTGATTCTGCTGAGTTGAAGGTCTCCATCAGTTTGTCCAGGCTGTTCTTGACTTTCGGCCAGGATTCTATCCTGTAGTCCTGAAGTCCGGCAGATACGGCGGCATAGTCGATTGCGTCCTTGAGACCGCCTATCTCGTTTACCAGACCGATCCCAAGAGCTTCGTTTCCGCACCATACACGGCCCTGGGCTATTTCATCCACTTTCTCGGGAGTCATGCCGCGGCCCTCGGCTACTATATTGATGAAGTGGTCGTATATCATTTCCACCTGTGCCTGGAAAGCCGCTGTCTCCTGGCGGTCCAGTTTACGGGTCATGGAACCCATATCCGCATGAGCATGTGAACGCACGGTTACAGGGTTGACGTGGATTTTCTCCTTGAAGGTATTCTCAAGGGAAGGCAGCATGCTGAATACTCCGATACTGCCGGTGAGTGTGGTGCTGTTGGTGTAGATCTTGTCGGCACCGGCGGATATCCAGTAGCCTCCTGATGCGGCCATGGAGCCGTAGGAGACAATCAGCGGTTTTACCTGCTGCAGCAGTTCGAGCTCGGTGCGGATGATTTCTGCCGGCTGGACTGAACCGCCAGGGGAGTTGACTCTCAGTACAACCGCCTTTACGGAGCTGTCTGCGCGGAGATCGCGGATGATGGGCTGGAATTTCTCCTCGGTGATGCCGTCGCTGCCATTGGGGTTGATCTGGCCGTCCGCATAGATGACGGCTATTTTGTCCTTGGCCTTGTAGTTGGTCTTTATCCTGGCTTTTGCGTATTTGTCGAGGGTGATCATTTTGACGTCCTTGACACTTCCGGCCCCTGAGAGGGTCGCAAGCTCTTCCTCCATACCGTTGACGGTCATGAGGCCGTCGATCAGTCCGGCGTCAAGCATGTCCTGTGCTGTGTTGAGCTCCAGGTTGTTCACCATACGGTCCAGATCTTCAGGGCTTATGCCTCGTGATTTGCAGATACCGGAGGCTGCGGCCTGCCACAGGGCATCGACCATCGCCTGATTCTGTTCCCTGTTAGCTTCGCTTATATCGTTGGCGATGAACTGCTCGCCGGCTGATTTGTACTTGCCGTGGCGGATGAGCTGCATCTCGACTCCGAAACGGTCCAGGATGTCCTTCAGGAAAATGATGGTGGTGGATACACCGAGGATGTTGTTCATGGCGAACTCATCGGCGTATATCTTGTCGGCGACGGATGCCAGATAGTAGCCTCCGAATGAGAAATTGTCCCCGTATGCGATGACCGGCTTGCCCGAGGTGCGGAATCTTTCCAGGGCTCCGCGCAGCTCCTCCATGTAGGTTATGCCGCTGGAGCTTCCGCAGTTTGTAAGATAAATGAATTTTACGGCGGGATCTGATGCCGCGCAGTCGATAGCCCTTACAGCATCGAGGATGCCTATGCAGGAACTGCCTCCGGTATACGGCACAATGGAACTCATGTCAAATGGATCGGACACAGTCTGCTCTCCTATGACGGAGCTCATGTCGATTTTAAGAATTGATGAAGGAGCGACGGCCACAGGCTCTTCGGCCGGTATCAGGGCACCGATCATGCCGAAGAGAAGCAGAACCAGCAGGCCGAATGCAATCAGTGAGCCTATGAAGGCTGCAAGGAGGCTTTTCAGAAATTTCATTGTAGTCAGAATTAAAGTTTATCTTACAAATATAATCAGAAGTATAGAGCAATGCAAATCCGAAAGGCCCATTATGGGATATTCTGTAAAATAGTTATCCCTAAAATCCGCAACTATCATCCAATACACGATTAAGGGTAGATTTATGAGTCG
>ENA-OOXJ01000939-OOXJ01000939.1-human-gut-metagenome-genome-assembly--contig:-NODE-939-length-21232-cov-3.131133_pt1 | contig 21232 bp, 20 predicted proteins | sample MGYA00241587_ERZ501343 | MGnify/ENA primary metagenome ERZ501343 (study PRJEB25962, sample SAMEA2042918) | human gut metagenome | biome: human gut; feature: human-associated habitat; material: faeces... | reverse complement strand
TGCGCCGGACAGCATAGCATTGTGCTGCTCTGCGGCTTCACGCTGGGCGGTCAGCTCGGTTTTGTCGGTGTCTTCGATGGCGGCGGTGTAGGCGGTTTCTATGTCCGAGTGGTATTTCTCACTCAGAAGTTCTCCCACCAACGGATAAAGCATCAAGCCCAGCGCCGCAACGCCGCAGACTGCCGCCAGTAGCCAGCGCTTCACTGCTCGTTCTTGTGCTTACGGCTGCGGATCACGATAAACGCTGCCGCACCCAGCAGAGCCACACCGCCGACAGTGAACATCCACGTGCCGTAGCCGCCCGTCTTAGGCAGGTCGAAGCCCGGATTGTTGATCACGGTCAGGGGCACGATGGCGTTGCCCTCCGTCATGGTGATATCCTTACTGTTGACGGTGGCGGAGGCGGTCAGCAGTTTGGCACCGCACTTCTCGCACTGGCCGCTCTCAGCGGTCTTGATAACGATCTTGACCGCGTCCTTCAGCAGCACATAGCCCTTGTCGGTAGCAATTTCGGTCAGGCTGTAAGCATCGTCCTCCAGCCCTTTGACCACGATGTGGCCGCTGCTGTTGGGGATAAAGGTCGTGGCATCAGACTTTTTGCTGGTGATACCCTTGGCGTAGTAGATGCCATCCTTCAGGTCTGCGATGATATAGCAGTCGTCTGTATCGTTATGCAGCCGAAACTTGACATTCTTCATATTTCCGCCGTTGTCAGAAAACCGCTTGAGTACGTCAACTCCGTAGGTATAGACATGGCAGCAGTCCTTGAGGGTATCAAAGTAGGTGCTATTCGTTCTGCGCCACGTCAGTACGACCTCGTTGGGATTGTCGGTATCGCCCATCTTGACGTCGGCAGTCAGGGTGGCAGCGTAGGAGATACGCATGGTGCAGTCGCTGTATCCGCGCTTGACGCTGTCGGCATACACGATAGTCGCCTCGTTGATCTCGCTCAGACCGGTGTCGGTCATGCGGACGGTCATGGTGTTGGCTGTGTCATCGTAGGCCACGGTGAAGTTGCCGGAATTTTCATCCCAGGTGGTGATCTTGTCAGTGCAGCCAGCGTCCTTAAAGAACTCGATGACCACGTCATTCTTGTTGTAGCGGATGCCCTTGCTCAGCGTGTCCACATAGGTGTACTCGCTCAGAGAAGAAGCCTTGGAGGTAATCGTGGGCAGGGTGCTAATGATCTGATAATCCACCGTGTCGCCCACGGATGCGGTAGCAGTATGCTCGTAACCGTCCTTGATGTCGGTCAGACTGCCGGTATTCTTGCCGGTGGAGTTCTTGGCCTCACGCACGGTCTTTTCGAGGTCGGGGTTGCCGGTCTGGTTCTTGGGATAAACAGTGACATCGTAGTTCCACGCCGCGCCGTCGATGGTGGTCATGGGCAGGGACACGAGGAAAGGATTGCAGGTGGAGGTCACGTTTTCAGGGACTCTGGTCTCTACCACCAGATACAATCCCTGCTCCATATCAGAAGCGGAGGTGTGTCCGGTGGCATCCGTTTCGGGCATGGCCACGCCGCCGTTCTTCATGGCGGTCTCCAGCGCATTTTTCACGTTCGTGGCATTGGCAGCCAGCGCAGCGGCCAACTTATTATTAAGCATATCGCTGGTGAAGTAGTTTTTGCCGTTTTCGCTCTTGTGGGCATCTGCGGCGGTCACGCCGATGGCGGACAGCACGGCGTCCGCGCCGTCAAAGCCGTACAGCACGCCTACCTGACGCTGGCCGTCCACCAGTTCATTGTTCATGGTGATGTCGGCAACGCGAAGGTAAGTAAACTCCACGCCCTGAATGGCGTATTTTGCCAGCTTGTCCACAACGGTGTCATCGTGCAGGCCGGTGGAAACGTAGGATTCCGCATCCCATGCGCTGTCTTTGCTGGCTGTGGTGATGTCATACTTGTAGATGCTCAGAGATGCTTTCTTGCCGGGGTCGATGATCGGCGCAGAATCTGTTGCGGCAAATGCTGTGGTCATCAAGCCGAAGGCCATAAGCGCCGCCATCAGCAGCGCCAATACGCGATGGATCTTTTTCATTTAGCTGTCTCCTTTTTGATGTTAGATTTTTTGCAAAAATAAACACCCATGCAAAGCACGAGTACTGCAAGCAGAATATAGGTTGTAAATCCCGTGCCGCCTGTGAAGGGCAGCACAACGCCCGCATTGTTGCAGGCAGTGATGGTAACATCACGGTTGCTGCTGTCCAACGTTCCTGTGAACAACGGCTCGGTCAGCAGCGTGTAGCCTGCTGGGGCCTTGGTCTCCGTCACACGGTACTGTGTGCCGATTTTAAGATTCTCCCACTCGGCAACACCTGTGCTGTCGGTGGTGATTTTGCCCACCTCCGTCCACGTCTGACCGTCTGTGGAAGTTTCCAGCAGCAGCTCCGCACCGGCAAGCGGTGCGCCCGTCGCATCCACCTTGCGGACGGTGATGCTGCCCTTGGCGAGTACGTTCTCGCGTGTGACTTTGATATTAAGGTTCGCAGTGGTCATGCTGAAATCGTATTTTGTCTCGTCCAGCACATAGCCGTCCACGGTGCTGATCTCCTGATAGACGTATTTGCCAAGTCGCAGGCCGGAGAACGTCACCTTGCCGGTGACATCGGTCGTGCCATCCGCGATCTTGCTGCCATCGGCGTCGAAAAGATAATACACCACGCCTGCCAGCGGCTGCTTGGTTTCTGCGTCCACCTTCAAGACCTCGATACTGCCTTTGACCGGCATATTCTCGCGAGTGACCTTCAGCACCTGCCCGTTTTGGTTCAGCACAGCGGAGTACGCCGTGGTATCCAAAACATATCCGTCTGGTGCTTTGAATTCCTTGTAGGTATAGCTGCCCAGTCGCAAACCGGAAAAGGTCAGCTCGCCGTTGGCATCCGTATAGCCCTCCGCGACCTGCTTGCCGGAAGTATCGTATAGGCGGAAGCCCGCACCTTGCAGCGGTGTCTTGTGATCAGCGTCCACCTTGACGATCTCAATACTGGCCTTGGCAGGCGTGTTGGTTCTCTTTTGTGTAATGTTCAGCGCGGTCGCCGTAATGGTGATCTGATACTTGGTGTTGTCCACCACATAGCCAGGGGGAGCGCTGATCTCCTGATAGCTGTACTTGCCCTGGGGCAGATCCTTGAAGACTGCCTTGCCGTCTGCGCCGGTGGTCATGTCAGCCACCTTTTTGCCAGCGCTGTCGTACAGCCGATAGGTCACGCCTGCCAGTGCCTTGCCGGTTTCCGCGTCCACCTTATTGATGGTCAGGCTGCCCTTCTCCTCCGCAATGTTGACCTTGAAGTGGATGTACGCCCACACCGGGTCGGGCAGTGAGGTCAGCGCGGCGCAAGCCTGATAATTGCTGCCATTGCTGGGCTCCAGCAGCACAGCCTCCGTACCCTCCACATCCAGTGCGTAGCCGTAGTCACTGCTGATATAACCGTTCAGCTTCGCTGCAGCGTCCTTTGTGGCCGTCACGGTCAGTACATTACGCCGCTGGCTGACGGTTACGCCGCTAATATTGGTTCGGAAGTAGTACTGCGACAGCACGCCGTTGGTATCGGTGGCTGTACCGATGTACTGACTGCCGTCCCATGTCAGCGTAATGGCATTAGCGTCCGAAAGCTGATTACGGTACTTCACCGCGAAGCTGGGGATCACGCCATGCCCCATGATGCGGTCAATAAGGATGTCATACGCCTCCTGCACGCCGTCACCGGCGTAGTGGAACAGGTTGGCGCAGGTGGTATCATACAGGGTGTAGGGATAGGTCGTGCCGCGGTAGCCGCACACGAACTCCCAAATTACCGCCTGTGTCGCCAGCTGCGCGCAGTCGGGATGGATCCCATAAAAATCATAGTTACCGCCGTAGCCGTAGGAGAGTGCAAGCGTCACGGCGTACCGCTGGTTCCAGCTCAAACCGCTCCAGCTGACGGAGGAATATTCGGCATCGCCCTGGGGTGAGCGAACGGATGGCTCCATGCAGTAGGCAGGCACCGTTACGCCCGTATCATCTCTGGTAAAGTATTTCAGCTTTGTACTGGTAAATGCGCCCCATTGCGGTACGGGCGTTTTGTCCTCATGGTAGCGGTACTCGTTACCGCCGCTGATCGTGCCTGTGACCGTGGCAGCGTGGGCGGTCACGATGGACAGACCCATGATTGCTACTAAAAGGCATACCAGCGTCAATAGCTTAGGAATTGTTCTCTTCATGCTCGTCCTTTCTCCCAACGCAAAAGGCCGGCAGCATACGCTGTCGGTCTTCTGGTCGGGTATTCAGTTGGTTTATCCGTACAGCACCACCACGATGTATTCGTCCGATGCCGCATCGTAGCGAGCGGTGCAGTTGAACCGCGCATACGCGCTGACCGTTTCCGCGCCGTCCATGGCGGCGAGGCAGGCGAAGGTGGCGTCCACGTTGCCCTTTACGGCGGCGGTCAGTGCCGCCTGCCCACCATTCTCTGCCAGCCATGCTACGCTGTCCGCCGTACCGGGGAAGTAGCTGGAGTCGGCGGCGGTCATGCTGGTGTCGATGGTCACGCCGTACTGCGCTCTTGCGTACTCGTTGCCCGCCCGGACAGCCTCCGCGATGGAGTAGATGTTCCCACTGGCGGCAGGCTTCGGCGTGGGCGCAGGTTCGGGCGTAGGCGCAGGTTGTTCCTCCTGTTTCTCTGCCGGCTTCTGTGCAGGTGCCGACGTGGGTGCGGGAGCAGGTGTATCCTCCGGAACAGGCGCGGGTGTCGCCGCCTGTCCAGGGGTAGTGGGCGGTGCCGTTTCAACAGCTGTAGGCTGCTTTTCTGCGGCGTTATCCGCATTCTCTGATGCATTTGCCCGCTCAGGAGCGACGCTGCTCTCAGATGTATCGCCTCCATCTTCTGTTTGCGGCAGCAGGGATTCGGCCTCCGTGCGCTCCTCTTCGTTCTGCTCGGCCTGACTTGCTGCATAGGCAGAGACCTTGGTGTTGGACTCAGACGAATCCGAGCCCGGTGCCGGCTGGACTGCGCAGCCTAACAGACACACGGCACTCAAAATAAGTGAAACTAAACGCATTCTTTTTCTCCTCATGGGCGTTCTCTCCTTTACGTAAATATCGCAGCACTGTTTAATGTGCTTTGAAGATATTTACGACTGGAGCCTCGCCTTTTTCAACACTATGTACTGTTGTTTGGGTTTTGCGGCGATTGCATTTGCCGCTCGGGCGTGAAACGCTGCTCTGCCTACCACATATAAAACACCCTCTTCCTGTATGCGAAAGACCGCCGAGTTACCACCCGGCGGTCTTTACAATTTTGACTGTACCAAGTATAGCACCTGGTGATTTACGGTGAAATCGCAAAACAGTGCCAATCCATTGCCATACCCTGCCGATACCGTGTCAGATTAGACATGCTGCTTGATAATTCGGGTGATGATCCCCAGCGCAACGCCATGTTCCTCATCCAGGTGGGTAACGGCAAAGCTGACATCATCCTTTCGTCCGGGTCTGCGCCGATCATAACAGGAATGCGCTATGGCATTGGCACCGTTGCTAAGGCGGATATACACAACGCCCTTATGGATATGGGTGACCTTCCCGGCATATTTGCCCTGAATACGGCATTTCTGGAGATTGTCATTCTTGCTGTTGCCGGATACGCTTTTGATGTCGGCTTTAATTCTGATGTGCTCCGGCTCTGTGCGGTCAATCTCCAGCACGCGTACCAGAGTCTTGTCGCCCACAGCATAGCGGTCATGAGCATCGCCGATCCAGTCCCACGAAAGGTCGCGAGCCAGAATGGATGTCTCCACGCCAAACACTTCGACCCGGACGACCTGCTCCGCCACGGCGATCACACGGGCTTCCACCACGCGCCCGTCATAGATACGATACTGTCCGTCACTGTCCTTACCGAAATAGTAGATCTGCTGCTTCTTCAGCATGGCGTCTTTTCGGCTGGCAACAACGGTTCGGCTTTTGGCGTCGATGCCCTTGACCATAAGATCCACCTCTGCGCCCAGCATCTTATTGAGGATCTTCTGGTGTCGGAGGATCATCTCATTATAGTCAGCACCGTACATATCTGCCGGGAAGTCCAGCACCATCTCCTTCAAGGGGATCACAATGCGGAATCCCTTGTAGTCCACAATGGCAATGGTTTTCCCCGCCTCCGTTCGCTCAATGCCGCTCAGCATACCGGAGAGCATGCGCCGGGTGCGGTAGGCATTGTGGATCTCGTGCCAGATAATGTCCTCCATCTGCGCCTGCGTTTCCGCTTCGCCCCGGGCATCCAATGTCAGAATATCTCTCTGTTGGACAGCGGCAGGGGCAGGTTCAGCAGAGGCGGCAGCATCCTCAGTAGGCGGCGTAGCCTGCTTCTCCACCTCTACCGTCTTTTTTGCAGCGGTTCGTTTGCGGACAGTGCGCTTCGGCTTTTCAGAGGGCTGGGGATCCTCCGGCACAGTCACCACTTCCGCAGGCTCAGCGAGAACACTCTCTGTAGGTACAGTATCCTCCACAACAGGATCGGCTGCGGTTTCCGGCAAACACTCTTCTGTCACCGGCTGTTCTGCCGCTTCCTCGGGGACGACGCGAAGTGCCGGTGCTTCCGGCATCACGGCAAGTTCTTCTGTTTTCTTTCTCGGCATATTACTTTCCTCCTTAGCTCACATTTTGGTTGACATGATGGAATCCTTATCGGTTTTTACAAACTCACTGCGCCTGTTCGGCACCTTCTTTGACTTAATAGGCTGCTCTGTTTGTTTCGGCGCGGGCGAAAACACAGGGCTTTTACGCCATTCCGGGATATGGGCGGAGGCCTTGCAGTCCCGCAGTTTCTTTGCCTCGTAGTGATTGGTATAGTCGTACTTATCTACCTGCAGCACCTTGTTGCCGCGTGCGATGACCAGCGCGCGGTTTACCGGCAGGCGCAGCACCTCATCCATAGTCAGTAGCTTGCGCTTGCCCACGCCGCTGGTTTCGCGGAACTCCGGCGTGTAGTTGCTGATACGCCATGTACCCAACTGCTTGGCCTTGCTGGAGACATGGACACTGACCTCCCCGGTGCGGTCACTGAGGAATTTGGCAGTCAGCTCATCGGTGCAGCCCAGTGCAAGCTGATAGTCGCAGCAGCCCAATATCTCCTGCCATTGGTTGTAGGGATACCGGTTCTGCAAGCCCGCCAGATTCTGAAACACGCAGCTCATGCTGACGCCCCGCGAGCGGATCACACTGATCTTCCGGCTCAAGTCTGGAATAACGCCGCAGGCTGTCAACTCTTCGCCCAGCACATGAACGGGGACTGGCAGCCTGCGGTCGGCACAGTTTTTATCCGCGTAACGGATCAGCTTGATAAACGCGAAGGACAGAAACAGGGACGTGAGAAAATCAAAGGTGCTGTCCTGATCGGATGTGATACAGAAATAGGCACAGGGCTGCTTGCCCGGCAGCTCCATGTCAATTTCATCATGGCTGGTGATCTGGCAGATGGGCCGATTCTGAAACACCTGCAAGCGGCTGCCCAGCCCAATGATAACGCCGCTGCGCACCGTATCTGAGGATTGGATGAACAGCGCATAGGGTGCTCTGGCAGGATGACTGGCAGGCAGCATGGAAAAACGGTTGTCCAGCTCCTTCTCCGCGTTCAGCACCAGCAGCTTATAGACCTCACCGATGTTCCGGCTCTCCGGTGGATAACCCAGCGCCACATACAGTACCAGCGCTTTCAGCAGGTTCATCTCCGCGGCGTTCCAGAAATGGTCGCCCTTTTCGCTGCCGGTATTTCTGATGATAATGTCGCAGAAGATCTGCGCCATCAGCTCATCACCCTCGATCTCCGCCAGGCAGTTCCATGAATCAGAGTTCTCCGGCTGGATCAGGTTGAACACCTTTACCACGTAGCCCTTGCTGCGCAGATATTCGCTGGTCTTTTCGTAAAGCTCCGATTTCGGGTCGGTGATGATCAGTGACTCCTTGTGGCCGTTGCGGGCCTCGGACGCGCTTTGCAAAATGCGATTGATGCAGTAGGCTCGCGTTTTCATAGAGCCGCTGGCGCCGAACACGGCGATATTGCCGTTAAGCCGAGAGTTCTCGGGAATACACACCACCTGATTGTCCAGCTTGCCCAGTATGACGCCGCTGTGCTTGCGGATATCGGACACCAGATCAAGGACGCCCTTCATCTCCGCTTTCTCCATGAAACCAGCCGTTCCGTAGGTGCCTTTGTTGGAATAGGTCAGGTTGCGCTCCGCGTCATACTCCCCAACATCGGAATAGCCCATGCGCATCACCATGACGATCAGCAGGCTCAGCAGCAACAGGCAAAGTCCTACGCCGATAATGCCGCTCTTACTGAACAGTGCTTCGCAGCAAGCGGAGAAGGACAGCACCGGCGCGGCAGGGGAGCTTCCGTCGCCTGGCGTTCCGCCCGCGTCCTTCCACTGTTGATAGTTCCGGACGAATTGCGATAGATAGCCGCCGCCAAACAGCAGCCCTGATAGAAATAGCGGGAGTGCGAATAGCAGAGTTCGCAGTTTCTTTTTTTCTACGGGAAAAACCTCCTCTCGAACGCAGCAAAGTCAATGGCCTGCACAACAGCCCTGTCGCCGCAGTAGCGGCGCAGCACTTCGGCCTGATGGTCGAAGCAGATCAGGATGCCATAGCGGTCTTGAAGCCGCAGTGCCGTATCGAACCGCCTGATCCGCGGCAGGTCACAGTCATAGGCAAACAGCACCGGCGCACCATCCGGCGTCATGGCGTCATTCTCCACTGCTTCACTCAGCTGCCGGGGCTCCAGATCAAGGAGCAGCAGCTCGCGCAGGTCATTGTCTAGTTCCTTATCACAGAGGAGGCGCAGCAGCACCTCTCCATGATGGTCGTTGGTCAAGAAGCAGAACCGCTCATAGCTGCCATCCAGAACGAAATAGTTTTTGCCACCCTGATCAGTCAGCAGCTCATAGGCCAGTTCCATGCTATCACCCAGCAGGAGACCCCGCACCGCATCCGGGTGATACTGGTGCGGCATTCGTTCACGGCACAGCACCGTCTGCATGAGTGCCTTTGTCCGCATCTCAGCTTTATAGCTCCATTTCATCAGCGCGTTGCCCATGTTGTAAACCACGTGGATATGCTGCGGTGTCAGCAAAACGCCCACGGACCGGGCACCACGGATTTTAACAAAGGTTGTCCCCATCTCCTTGATTTCACGGGAGGTGTAGAAGGCCGGGGCGCAGATGTCACCAATCGCTGGTTCACCGGGGCGGAATACGCCGGGCTTTTCATCACGGAAGATGCTGACACCGGCGTTACGCATGGTAATGAGGGTCTGAGAGACGCGGTGGAGCCGGAGCCGCTGCTCCGGCTCACTCCTGATGTGGTTGGTGGCGCAGGCACCGGACAGGTAGAAGGAAAAACGCTCAGGGTCACGCGCCAACAGCAGCTTTTTCGCTGTAGCGGTGAGCCGGTATCCACGCAGGCCATTCTTGTAGTAAGACAGCAAAAGCCGCTGACGCTTCAGCGACTTGACCACGTTCTCTTTGTAGCTGGTGCCACCGGCGAGTCTGCTCAGTTGGCTGGCCGGCAGCTCACCAGATATGGCGACCAGCTCCAGCAGTTGATAGGCTTGTGAGAGGCTGCCGGGGGCTTTTTGTGGTAGGGTACTCATACTGACCACCTCCTTTTGGTGTGCAGTACCCAGACTGCCATGACCACGGTATTTTTCGCCCGCACCGGTCATGTGGAAATGCCCGGAAACACAGGCTTTGCCGTACCATCGTCATGTGTACTGTTTTTGACACGGTCGAACACTATAAATCGGATATAGATCTGAGCCGATTCTCGCGGTCCGAAAGCCAGCCCTGAAAACGCTCCTTATCCATCACCGACACGCGGGTACAGTCACTGTCGCCGATCTCCGTCGTGTTATAGGCATCGCACAGCAGACCCGTATCATCCTCCATAACGAAAGTGGCAATCACATCCAAAAGCTGCTTGAGCTCCAGATTGTCATAGTCACGCACCCGGTTGGGGGACAGCTCACGGCTGTAGATATGAGAAAAGCAGACAACACAGTGCCGGAACTTGGGCAGCGTGTGCGTCTGCGCGTACTTACTAAGCGTGTAGTAGATGGGGTCTGTCAGATACTCGCAGCTATGCTTCTTGCTCTTCTTAGGCAGTAGGCAGGGGAGCGTGATTTCCAGTATGCCATCTTTCTCTATAACAGAGATGCCCTGCATGACACCAGCCGATGTCAGATACTCGGCTTTTCGGATGGTGGTCGTCTCATAGATCAGGTGCCGCAGCCGGCAGGCAATGACCTCACCCCGCAGTGCGGCCTCTGTGGACAGCATTTCATAGTTATCTGAATGCCGCTGGATATTCGTGTTGTCCATAGCATAGAGCGTGTTGGACAGGCGGGTGATCTCATTCAAAATGCTCTCTATCCGCTGCGAGAGGGTGGCTCTGTCCACAAGGTTCCTCCTTCCTGAAGTACTGTACGCAGCCTTGGTCATCCACCATGCAGTAGGCGGCGATATGAGGGATGTGCAGGTGCTGCATTTGGCCTTCTTCCTCAATGATAACGAGCCGTTGCCCAGAATCATCTTCCGCGGCCAGCGCGTGCTGCAGCAACGCTTCCTTTCCCGGGCTTACATAGATGACCTCATATACCTCGCCATCGGCGAAGAATACCAGCTTTGCAGGCATATTGTCAGGGCTGTGATACTCCACCTTTTCGATAAAGTCCAGCAGCACCCATAGTGCCGCTGTCAGTTCCCTGTCCTCGCGGCAGTCAGGGACATCTCCGTAGCAATCCCGGTCAGTGTTATAAAATATCCGCTGCTGCTTGACCAGATAGCGCAGCAGGTTTTCAATCACGCCCTCCTTGCCCGGATACAGGCGTAGAAGCTGGTCACGGCGCATGCAGTGATAGACGGTTATGTTCCGCAGCAGCTCTGCGGCCTCCTGTCCATAGATCTGTTCTCTGTTTCTCATAGGCGGCATCACCTCCGTAATGCGTATTAACTCCGTATTATATGCGTATTGATTTTGTAATGCGTGTTATCTCCGTATAAACGCCGTATTAGGCTTCCGGTCGCTTCCTGCGGCGCAGCAGGTCAAGCAGCTCGCGGCGGTCTGTGGTGATAAGGTCGCGTTCCAGTGGGCTGGCCTTGATTTCCACCGTGATATTGTTGTTATTGCTGCTGATCAGGCCATTGCCCCGCTCAAAGTGGGTGATCTCCATGACCTCCGCTTCGGAGAGGTGCAATACCTGCTGAACGCGCTGGGCTTCCTCGTCCTCAAGATTCAAGATGACTTTGGTGCGGCAGTTGTTGATGATGCCCTTGCCGTACTTGCCGTTGTCCAGGGAGAAGAAGTCGTTCAGATCCTGCGTCGCGCAAATGCCGCTGCCGGAATAGGCACGGATGGTCTTGAATATCTCCAGCACCATTTCAGCCGCAAGACGGTTGCCGACGCCGAAGGTGCCGGAGCCGCCGCCGATGAGCTGCCAGCATTCGTCGATGAAGATGGCCTTTTCCTCCGTGCGGTTGGCTTTGGCTTTATCCCACACGAAATCCAGAGCTACGAACATCCCGATAGGCAGCAGATCTCCGCTGAGTTCCGAGATGTCCAGCACCGTGAACTTGTTGTCCAGATTCACATTGGTCTGCTGGTTGAAGGTGCTGGCCGAGCCGTGTACAAAGCGGTTGATGATGTTGGAAAGGCGTTTGGTATCGCTTTCCTCCCGCAGTACGTCGTAGAGGTCTCCCAGCACAGGCATCTGGCGGTAAATGTTGGGGTTATCCGGATCACTGAGAGAGGCGTTATCATGGGTGATACCTTTCCGTGCGTAGGTACGAATCAGGGCATCGTCCAAAAGCTGTTTTTCCTCATAGGACATATCGGGGATCAGCAGGGCAAAGAAGATATGAAGCCGCTGAATTTTTGCTGCCAGCTCAGAGCGTTCGATACCGGGGCCATCCAGCGTTTCCTCCACGGACTTGTCTATCTTGCGTATCTCCAGCACGTTGATGCAGCTTTTGGAGGCGGGGGAGATACTGATAAACTCGCCGCCTGTGTTGATGCAGGCACGGTGGAACTCATGACCTTTCAAGGGTGCCAGCATGAAAACCTGTATGCCCTTACGCCGCATACGGAGTGCCATCAGCAGGATCAGGAAGGTCTTGCCCGCGCCGCTGGTGCCGCATACGGCAATATTGGCGTTTTTATAAACCTTGGAGTCAAAGATGTCGATGATGACCGGAGAGTTGTTGTACTTGTTCAGGCCGAACAGGATGCCGTTTTCATCACTCAGCTCATAGGACGTGAAGGGATAGCAGCTTGCCACGCCGGTGGTCAGCGCATTGCGCTTGGAGCGTTCAAAGAGGTGCTTCTCCATGCTGACCAGCGGCAGCGACGATAGAAACGCCTGCTCCTCATGAAAGGCGCAGCTGCACACGTCCATATCACGGGACACGAGCAGTTTTTTCAGTTCATTTACTTTCCATTCCAGTTCATCCACTGTGGGAGCTGTCACTGCGATCAGCAGATTCAGGTAATAAAAGTCCTCGTTGTTGCCCAGCCCTTCCTTCAGGAAGTAGCCGCTTCGGATAGCACCGTCCAGATCATCAAAGTCCGTGTTGGTATCGCTGGCGTCCTTGATCTTACTGCGGTTAATACGAAGCTGCTGTCCCAGCCGCTGTACCATGCGGGCTTTCGGCTGGCGGCTGATGAACATATCCAGGTCAATGCCATCCCCTGCGTTGACAATGAGAGACAGCCAGCCGGCCGGAACCTGCGCCTTATAGCCGGTGGAGGGCACCAGCAGATAGGCGCAGTAGAGTCCGTCAATACAGATATGCCGCCCGTTGGTAAAGTCGATGCTGTCAGGGGCGAAAAACTCCGTACAGGGAATGGCGTCGATCTCAGATTCCAGCCCCCTTTCCTGATACTGGGCAACGATCCGGCGAACCCGATCCGGCAGCGACGTGGTGGCGTTGCGGCACAGCAAATGGTAGAGGGTATCGACCGTAAATTCATCGTCGTTTTCCGGGATCAGCACCTCATTGCCGCATTGCTTGAGATAATTGACTGCGGTGCGGGCTGCCGTTTGCAGGGAGGCAATGGCCTCCGCTTCCTCGTTATCCCTTTTCCGACCTGCCCATGCCTCATATTCAAATACCATGAAGAACCGGCGTGAGGTTGCTTCCCGTGCACCGATCCGGTCAATGAGCGTCAGGTAGTCCTGCTGCAGCAGGCGACAGTTTTCATCGGTTTCCTGCGCCATCTCCTGCTGCACGATCTCTCTGTGCCGGTTCAGATCGGCACGCTTGGCAATGACCTTGATCTGCATTTTGACCGGGCTGATCTTGAGAAACGAGATGAACGAGTAGATGATGTTTCGCTGCTCTCTGGCGCTGCGCAGCAGGAAGTTGATAGGTATAACTTCGACAATCTTCAGGTAACGGTGATCCCGTGTGTAGATGATGCCGTTTTCGATCTTCTCCACAGGCAGGTATTCTGCCACTGGATTGATGTACTTGGGCGCGGCGTCACCACTCTTAGCTTTATGCTTCTTCCGTTTCTTTCGCTTGTCCTGTTCCTCTTCATTGCGTGTAATAACACGGCGGTTGCAGAGATATTTCAGAACAAGAAAGATAAATGACGAGAGGCTTTCGCCGTTGATGCCAACCAGCGCGATGATGCCAAGAGGCAGTGCGGTCAGGCACAGAATGATGATCTTGGCAGTCAGTGTCAGTGCGGACACCGAAAACACCGGCATGCCGATAGCCAACACGATAACCAGTGCCTCAGCTGTATTGCGGAGCTTCAGCAGTCCGCCGAAAAAAGTCCCACCCTCAATAAAATTGGGCGGGATGATATAAGTGTCATATTCATTTGGTTTACTCACATTTAGTTCTCCTTCCTACCCTATGATCCAGAAAGGCCCACCAGCACCGGCACGGCCGCTGGCTTCATTCAGGATGATAGACAGATCCCATGCCTGTTGGCTTCGGGTATAGTTGGCAGGGTCGGCCACCAGTATCTTTCCGTTCTCCACACCGCGCAGCACGATGAAATGTCCTGAGCTGGTGAAATGACCTTTCAGCATGATTGCCACCACCAGCTTGCCTTGAGAGAGCGCATCCACAATACGCTGCCCTTCTGTTTTCCCGCAGCCCTGTACCGGAAGCCCCCAAGCTTTGGCAGCACCGGGGATCAGCGAATGGTAGGAACCGCTTCTACTGCACCAGTAACCGTTTTCATAGGCCCAACGTGCCATCTCAACGGGATCGACCGTCTCGCTGGTCAAAGAAGATACCACCATTGCCATACAGGTAGGCCCGCAGCCGTAGGTGCCGATGTCGTCGGTGCCGTAGGGCTTGCTCGCGTACCGCTTGTCCAACTGATTATAGTAGACCACCTGCGTCGCGCCATCCGAGAAACGAATGTCGCCCAGAGATACAAGGCCGGCGGACTCGGCAGGCAGCAAGCCCTGCATCATACCATCTCCCAGGAATACGCTCAGGTTCTGGGCGTAATTTTCCGCCAGTCCCTTTTGTTCATCCGACAGAGCGAATATCTTATCCTCAAAATAGGCTTCTCCGTTGTAGACGATGGTATATATCTTCCATATCTCTGTTACTTCCGTTTCCGTCACCGTGACCTTACCGGTTTTGGGATCCGTATTCGTTTCCGTTACCGTAGTCGTGCGAGACTCCTCCGTGCTCGTGAAGGTATAGAGGGCGTCCTTGGCCTTACGGATTACGTCCTCCATATCCTTGAGGGAGATAGATGTGTAGTCCTGATTTTTGGCGGCACAGTACATGGCAATGAAGCGGTTGGCATTGTAGGCCGGGGAGCTTTCGTATGGATTGATGATCTCCTTCTGGTCGGCACCGGAAGCGGTAAAATCCGTGTCAATACGGGCGCGAACATCCTCCTGCCCTTCCTCCAGCAAGTCGCTGATCGCCTGCGAGATCTGATTGATGTTCTCCACAACGGCGGCGTTGTCGTTGAGGATCGGTGTGTCTGGACCTCCTTCAACCCCTGCCTTGGTCAACCCGCCGAAGATCAGGGAAGGCAGCAGCATGATGAACAGGACGGGAAGCACCAGCAACCCGGCAATGATGGCAGCAACCGCCTTGCGATGTGTCCAGAGTGCCGCTGCCGCCGCACCGTAAGGGCCTGCGGCAGCAGCGCCTTTTGCCGCGCCGCTTACCATTTTTCCTGTCTTGATGGCGCCGCGCACAGCACCGCCAGCGTGTGCGCTGATTTCAGCGGCTTCGTTCAGACCGCTGCGTTCTTGCTGGGTCATATCAGGTCTTGTCCTTTCTGCGAGGCGGGTCAGGCAGACGCCGGATCAGGCTCTCACGATAGGAAATGCCGCCATCCGGATTCTGATAGGGCTTTTTCTCCACTACGTTCTGTGCGTACTGCCTATACCATTTTGTGCCATCCACGGTGGTGACGGTGGTGTATTCCCGTTTTGGCTCCATATACTGTTCAGTGCTGTACATGGCAAAGGCACGACCGGCAGGTTCTTCCTCAGAGGTCTCCGTGCCGGTGATATGCCCACCGCCGATCTCCACATTGGAGAAGTTCGGAATATCCGCCGCGCCTTCACCAAGAGCCGTATAGCCCATATAGGACTTGAGAGCGTCCGCCGCCATATTGCCGGACATGACATCCCCAGATTCCGCACCGCCGGTGGCAATCCGGCTGATAACGTTATTGGCAATATCGCCGCCCTTGGTCATAGAGGCACGGAACGCCATGCCGCCAACGCCGCCGCTGCCTGTGCCGGTGGCGTTTCGGTATGCGCCGTTATAGAAGCTGCGATTGGCAACACCTGCCAGACCGCCTTGCAGGAAGGTATTGCTGTCACCGCCACTGCCACCGGTGCTTCCGGCTCGCCCTGCATTACCGCCTCGACCTCGTCCGGCGACGCCACGGGCGGCAGCGATGCTCCGCGCGGCCAGCATCGCTTCTGCCAGCATAGAGCCACCTGTATGGCCCACATTGATGCCAAGGCCCTGCATGAAGCTGTCGATCTTCTGTGAGATCTTCAGAAAAGCCACTGCGCACAGAAACCAAACGAACAGGTTTCCGGCCACGCCTTCTTTACCGGAAGCTGAGACCTGAGACTGCACATCCGATTCCGTCAGAGCAAAGGCAGGGATCGTGAGCGCACATATAACCAGTACGGACAACACGATCCCTGTGATGTATTTCGTTTTTTGATTCATGATCGTCTCCTATAGGGATAAGGGGTTTGCCAGGAAGGTTCCCACCATGGTGATGAACAGGCGTAGGCACCATGCGTTCATCAGCAGTAGAAATATCTGGCCGCCGAACATCCGGCACCACGCCTTGAAGATGTTGGAGGTGGCCTGCGCCGCGCCCGTAGCAAAAGCCACCGGCGCCGTGAATACCAGAACGCCCAGGAGCACATAACGCTCCGCCGCCTCAAATAGCAGCTTGATATAGTTCCACGCCAATATGAGGACGAGGATCAGGGCGATTAGAGCCACCGCGCCGTTGGCGCAGACCCCAAGGATGGTAAGTATGACCGAATTGAAGTCGGCAAAGTTCAGTGCGGGCAGTTCAGACGACATGATCCATGCGTAGGGTGTCCCGCCGATTTTCAGTATCAGCTCCACGATTTCATCTGCGAAATAGGCCAGCAGGATAAACAGCACGGAGCGGATTGTCAGTTTTACCGGGTCTTCTGCCTCTACGCCTGCTATAAGGCCGTAGTTCTTGAATAGCTGCCAGATCAGGTTCAGCAGGATCATGCCGATAGCCAGTGCCACGAAGATGTTGTACATCGTCTCCGCGGCAGGGAAGTAGCGCAGGAAGGTGGTCATGTCGCAGCCCAGAGCCCCCAGCACAGAGGTGTTGATAAGGTCAAGACCGTACATGACCTGTTCCGCGATCCATTCTACAATGCCATCTAATATGCCCATAGCACTTCTCCTTTCTCAGCCGGGCAGCTTGGCGTTATCCGTTCCATCTGCCATCCGCGAAGAAGGGCGTCACATAGGACATGATGAAGCCCAAACCGTTAAGGATTGCCCATGTGATGATGATACGCTTGAGCCAAGCGCGACTCTCGTCCACAGTGCGGCCGCTGCGGGAGAAGTTCATCATCAGCAGTGCCACCGACGCGGTGACAATGGCGGCAATGGTGGAGATAAGAAGAATCTGGTTATAGACATCCTTCATGATCTCATTGGCTTTCTCCCAGACGGTGGCGGCAAAGGCAGGCTGGCAAAGCATGGCGGTCATGGTCACGCCCGCGAAGGCCGCATATAGTGCCATGCCGGGGCTTGCCCTGTGGAGATGTGTCTTGGTCAGGTCATGTTTTTTCACTCGTGATACCTCCTGTGATAGAAAAGATGTGGAGGGACAGCTCCTTAAAAGCCGCCCCTCTTGGGCTGCCCAAATTACCGGAAACAAAATAACACCACCCCGTAGGATGGTGTTACTCGTATCGCCTTGGCATAGTTTTGAGCATACACAGTATAGCACACTTGGTTTTACGCCGAAATCGCAAAACCGTGCCAATGTTGTGGCGGGAGAGTGCCATTGGAGATCGGGTCATGTATTTGCTTCCGGCACAAACTTTTCCAGCAGTGCCAGACTCTCCTTGGACGAATACCCCCACAGCACCGAGCTCAGGGCATCAATCGCCATCTGACGCTTGCGGAAGTAGGTGCGGTAGCTGATGTCCCGAATGTGCGGCTCCAGCTTTTCGATAATCTCCTGCGTGTTCGCCAACTGCTGCGGTGACAGGTAGGTGTAGTACAGGAGCCAGTAATAGCTCTCACCGTATTTGTGCTTTGTCCGCAGCAGCTCCACGGAGGTATCCAGCAGCTTCAGCATCTTGTAGCTGCGCTCGATGCAGCGGGCATGATCCTCAATCGCCGAGCCCTCGAAGGTGATGCCGGCCACATAGAGGGATTCCAGAAACTCCTCTATGCTGCTGCCATACTCGATCTGGAACTGCCGACGTACCTGCTGCACGGACAGCTCCAGGCTCCACACCACGTCCCGGTACTTGCGCAACAGCATCCACGTGTCATGGTACAATGGGTTCTCGGTCACTTTGGGTTCCTGTGCAGTCTTTTTCATCGTTCGACCTCCTTATCGCCGCGCATCCCTGTCGGGTGCAATCTGAGTTCAAAGTGATAGACTTCATGAGCGTCACCGCAGGTGACCACCAGTTGAAGCCACCGGCGCAGCGGAGGCACCCCTTCTATCGTAACCTCGCAGTCGTCGGATAATGGTAATAACATATATTTGGATTTAGGGCATGAAGCGCAAGGCAGCCCTTGTGCTACAAGGATTTCACGCATCTTTCGCTCGATTCGATGGCGGTTCATTTCTGAAACGCTACCGGCCTCATTTGAACCGCGGGATGCCGCAGTGGTCAGGGTGGTTTCTTCCTGAAGCTCCAGCTTGATGCCAAGGCTCATGGCGATCTCCTCCTTATCCACCACGATGTCAGAAATTTGGAACATGGTGGAGAGATAGTTCTGGAGGTAGATCGTGGTGCCGTGCGTACCGGGGAAAGTTGTCAGTTGCAGATAGCCCCGTTCAGCCATGCGCTTGAGGTATCGACCAGCGGTCGCCTTAGAGACGCCCCAGCGGGATGCCAGTTCCGCGTAGCTGACCAGCGGGCAGCCTGTACCATTGCGGAGATAGACCACCGGCCCGATGTCTGAGCCGAGAACCTGCGGATCGTTATAGACGGTGTTCAGCCACAAATCCAGTACAGCGTCCATCTCTGAGCAGTGACCGGCACTGACCAGTTCTGTGGCAGTGGATACAGGGAAGAAGAAAAAGCCGGTGTCCTTCTGACAGGGCGCGTTGTAATCGAGGATCGTGTTGTGACGCCGCCAGCCGCGAATCTTGAATTTGACCAGCTTGCCATGACCGAGAATAAGGAAGCTGATAAGCCCTTTCTTTTGCAGCCCTTCCATTGCGGCTAAGGTCTGACGGCGGAAGCGTGTGCGGAAATACCGGGACAGTTCCTCCACGGACATGATCCATTCGCCGGGGTAGATGGTATAACTGATGCCATCAATACGCTTGTATGAGGTGCGGAAGTTGGCATAGGCGCAGAGCACGACAAAATAAAAAAGGCCGGAGCCTCCGCTCACGCGAATGCTCCGGTCTGCTATCAAGGCTTGTACGAACTGTCGGTAGATCCGGCAGCGTGGATAGTCTACGATCTGTTTGATCTCAAGTGTATATTCTGACATGGAAACCTCCTGAAATGCGCTTCCCTAGCGGGAAGCCGTGTGTTATAATTGGCATAGAGCAAAAGCGGCGCAGCATTACCGAATGTGGAATGATGATTCGCCGATAATGCTGCGCCATTGCGCTATTTAGATGTTGGTACGATTCATGTGCCTGATGGTTTATTTCTTGTTTTGTCTGAACCCCAATGAACCGAATCCCTTAGAGGTAAAAACCTAAAGGTGCGTTTCTTGCGTGGTTAGGCCAACAAAATCGGTCATCTCATGGCTCTTCTCTTGGAGTTGACACCAACGCTGACACCAACCGCTACAGGATTTCATGGTACGGGATGGGAAAGAAGAGGAATGCAGATTCCTCGGAACCCTTGAAAATACTGACTTCCTGGGATTATATACGCTGCTATGGGACTATAAGAAATTCACGGTGCATTTCTCATAACCCGGAGGTCGGAGGTTCAAGTCCTCCCTCCGCAACCAGATCGAGTGGATGTAACTGATTTCAGTTACATCCGCTTCTTTATTATCGTGTCCGGAGCGGGTTTACGCCTGCTCTATTTCTTCCTCAAAAGAATCATCATCCGCGTTGTATCCCTCCGAGAACAGCTCTTTCAGAATGCCCGACGGCTCGCAGGAAACATACTCAATGGCGACACCCTCACGGATGTCGGCAGTGTAGTTCGGATGGCACTGCGTGGGATCAATGTCCAGATACTGCAAACTTTCCCGTCGCACGAAGATACGCCTCAATAGTGGCTGGTTCCCGTTCCTCCTGCCGCAAATACACTGCAAATCGCATGATTTCTCTCTCGGTGATTTCCTGTTTCATTCGCATTGCCATGCCCTTCCTGTTGTTTTTAAGTATCATAGCAGGAGGCGAAAGAATTGGCAAAAGCGGATCAGGTCAAAAAAAGGTTCCCATTTTTGAACCCGGTAACTCCGGCTTCAAAAATGGGAACCTCTCACTTATACTTGCGCATATTCTTTTCAATACCCCAAGCATCGCTATACAGCGCAAGGCAGGAACACCGCAAGAGGTGTCCCTGCCTTTTCGGATAGGCTGTTTGGCAAATGCAACCCGCGCAAGCTGCCGCTGAAGCAATCGTCAGCGGCGTGCATCATTTCTCACTCCACCAACGCCTTGCCCAAGGCGCGGCAGGCTTCAAGTGCTGCGTCGTCGGGCGTCTCCGTGCAGATCACGCTCTCGCAAACGAGGTTCACCCCTGCGCTGTCGCAGTCGCTCTCCCAGGTGCGCATCCACTCGCCATCACCCCAGCCGTAGGAGCCGAACAGTGCCACGCGCTTCCCGCCGAGGCTGCGCTTGCACGCATCGAACATGGGTTGGAACTCCATTTCCTCCAATACCTCGCTGCCCATGGCGGGGCAGCCGAAGGCGATGGCACCGTAGGCGTTCAGATCGCCGGGCTGTACCTGATCGGGTGTGAGTAGCACAGCCTCCGCGCCCGCGGCGGTCATGCCCTCGGCAACAGCCTGCGCCATCGCCTCCGTATTGCCCGTACCGCTCCAATAAACAACAGCAGATTTCATGTTTGTCAGTTCCTTTCTTTTGATGATTTTATATGATCAAACTGCAACGGCAAGCTGCTCCAGCTTCAAGCCGCTTTGCCAGAGTGTGCAGTAGATCTCCGTGCATTTTCTGTATTTTTCGAATAGTGAGCGCGCTTTTTCCTCGTCGCCGTAGGCCTTCCAAAGCCCCGCGCATTTGAAGCCGCCCGCGCGGTGGTCGATGAAGCCCTTTACGTCCTCCGGCGGATAGCTGAGAAGCAGTCCCACCTCATGGGGGAACTCTCCGCTCTCGCCTCCTTTGAATGTTTATTGGTTAGTATCCTCTAACCATATAGCCCTTGAGAAGCCGCCCGAAGGCGGCTCTTCAAAGATCACCGATTGCCGCTGTGAACGAGCGTCATGGTTCTCTGCCAAGTGAGCCTCGGATGCAGACCGGCATTACTGATGTCGTCGATGCTTTACTTTATTCCCAGCAGCAAT
>ENA-OOXJ01000938-OOXJ01000938.1-human-gut-metagenome-genome-assembly--contig:-NODE-938-length-21260-cov-3.057628_pt1 | contig 21260 bp, 18 predicted proteins | sample MGYA00241587_ERZ501343 | MGnify/ENA primary metagenome ERZ501343 (study PRJEB25962, sample SAMEA2042918) | human gut metagenome | biome: human gut; feature: human-associated habitat; material: faeces... | reverse complement strand
GGGTGTTTCTTTGTGGGTGGAAAACAAAAAAGAGGTGAAAAGAAGAATGGTTGGTAGAGATCAGTATTGCGCCTTATTTTTGTCGATACGGCTGAACAAGGCGGGGGGACATATCACTTTTTGAAAAAGGAGAACAGCCCCTTCTTTTCATACGGTGCGCTGTGGATGGTGCCCACATGGTACCCGGTGGCTTCAATGGCGGCGCGGAGCGCGTTTTCGTCCAGCGGCTCCTTGGAAAGGATCACGGTCTTGCCCTTGGCATGAGAGGACGAAACTTTATCCACAGGGAACGCACTGCGCACGGCGTCATTGATATGGGCTTCGCACATGGAACACGCCATGCCGCCTACTTCTACGGTCGTCTGGATCATTTTTATACCTTCTTTCGGGAATAGTTTATAAAATAATAGTTAGAATTGGCTAACTTTTCGCTCCAAGAAAAGCCGCCCGAAAGCGGCTCTTCTGCCCACATCATACGCCATACAGCCGCAGCTGTCAAGCGCTTTGCCTATTTTTTCCGGTAGTCCCGCGGGGTCATACCAAAATGCGCCTTGAACGCCCGGTTAAAATAGGAGAGGTTCTCAAACCCGCACCGGGAGGCGATGGTCAGCACGGTCTCATCGGTGGTTTGCAGCGCTTCGGCGGCGGTGTTCAGCCGATACTCGTTCAGAAAGGCAATAAAGCTCTGCCCGGTCATCTGCCGGAACCAGCGCATAAAATGGCTGGCACTGAAGGAACAGACCCCGGCGGCATCGGCTACCCGGAGCGGCTCGGCATAATGTGCCGAAAGCCACTGCAGCACGGTTTTCAGCCGCTGGGTGTCGGCGGTTTCGGTGGAGAGACACTGCCTGCCCTGCGCAATGAGCAGGGCAAGAAAGCGCAGCAGCGCTCCTTTTACCAGCAGCTCGTAGCCGGGACGCTTGGCGCGGTTGGCATCCTCCAGCTCCCGCAGGCAGGCGGCGGCTTGCAGATAGCACAAATCGTTCGGGGTCAGACGCACCGGCAGCGAAAGCCGACCGCTTTGCAGCGGCAGCAGATATTTTTCGGCGCAAAGATCCTCCGCGCCGCCCAGAAGCTCCGGCTCAAAGATGATATTTTCGTATTCCATGCGCTGTCCTTCTGCCTGCCGCAGCGCGTGGAGCGTGCCCGGGGCAAAAAGAAAGATATCCCCTCGGTAGGCCGGGTAGGTCACAGCGCCCACCTGTACCAGCCCCATGCCCTGCTTGACAAAGACAAGCTCCATGCTCTCGTGCCAGTGCAGTGCTACCTGCTGAAAATCCCCCGGAATGGTGCAGGGGTACAGATTGAACGGAAACCGCACCGCACCGTGCTGTTTTGTCTCCTGCAAAGAAGCCTGATTTTGCATTGTTCCACCCCCTGATGATAGGATTGTACCATAGTTTGCACTCTTTAGGCAAGATTTTGAACGTTCTATGTGGTATATCTTGAAGTACAGATGTCAAACCTGTTTTCCGTAAGGTGTATCTGAAAACAAAGAAATAGACTGAATTTTCGACTTTTCAGATACACCCTGACAAAGGAGGATGCTTTTATGAGCTTTACCGAAACGTTACAGAGTATCACCGGCAAGCTGCTGGCGGACTGCACCGACCAGGAGCTGTATCTGGCACTGCTGGAACTGGTGCGGCAGAAGAGCGCCGACCGCGTGCAGCCGGTCACCGGGCGCAAGCTGTACTATATCAGCGCCGAATTCCTTATCGGCAAGCTGCTGTCCAACAACCTCATCAATCTGGGGCTGTACGATGAAGCCCGGTCTGCACTGGCTGCTGCGGGAAAGCGCCTTTCCGATATTGAAGAGGTAGAGCCGGAGCCTTCTCTGGGCAACGGTGGTCTGGGGCGTCTGGCTGCCTGCTTCCTCGACTCTCTGGCAACGCTGAACCTGCCCGGCGACGGCGTAGGTCTGCGGTACCATTTTGGTCTGTTCCGTCAGTCCTTTGAGGACGGCGTGCAGAACGAAAAGCCCGACCCGTGGCTCACCGCCCATAGCTGGGCGGAAAAGACCGACACCACCTACCCGGTGGAGCTGGCGGGCAAGGAGTACACCGCCCGGCTGTACAAGCTGGCGGTCACCGGCTACGAGGGACGCACCAACACCCTGAACCTGTTCGATCTGGACACCATCGATGAGAGCATCGTCCATGACGGCATTGCCTTCGACAAGACCGCCATCGACAAGAACCTGACCCTCTTCCTCTACCCGGACGATTCTGACGAGGCGGGCCGCCGTCTGCGGGTGTATCAGCAGTACCTGATGGTCTCTGCCGGTGCGCAGCTCATTCTGGCCGAGTGTGCCGCCCGGGGCTGCGATTACCATGATCTGGCCGACTACGCCGCCATCCAGATCAACGACACCCACCCCAGCATGGTCATCCCGGAGCTGATCCGTCTGCTGGGCGAGCGCGGCATCGAATTTGAAGAGGCCGTGGAGATCGTTACCAAGACCTGCGCCTACACCAACCACACCATTCTGGCCGAAGCGCTGGAAAAGTGGCCCCGCGCCTATCTGGATGCCGTGGTGCCGCAGCTGATGCCCATCATCGAAAAGCTGGATGCGCTGGCACGCACCCGCACCGAGGACGAGAGCCTTGCCATCATTGACAAGGACGACCGGGTGCACATGGCACACATGGACATCCACTTCACCCACTCCACCAACGGCGTGGCGGCGCTGCATACCGAGATTTTGAAAAACTCCGAGCTGCACGGCTTCTACGAGCTGTACCCGGAAAAGTTCAACAACAAGACCAACGGCATCACCTTCCGCCGCTGGCTGCTGGAATGCGACCCGCGCCTGACTGCCACGCTGGAAAAGCACATCGGCTCCGGCTTCCGCAAGGATGCCGCCGAGCTGGAAAAACTGCTGGCCTTTGCCGACGACGAGACGGTGCTCAGCGAGCTGACCGCTGTGAAAAAGGCCAACAAGGAAGCGCTTGCCGATTGGCTGCTGCGCACCCAGAAGGTGACTGTGAACACCGATGCAGTGTTCGATATCCAGTCCAAGCGCCTGCATGAGTATAAGCGCCAGCAGCTCAACCTGCTGTACCTCATCCACCAGTACTACGAGATCAAGGCAGGGCACCTGCCCGCCGCGCCGATGGTGAGCATTTTCGGCGCGAAAGCCGCTCCCGCCTACACCATTGCAAAAGACATCATCCATGCGCTGCTGACCCTCTCCAAGGTCATTGCCGCAGACCCGGAGGTGTCCAAGTGGCTGCAGGTGGTGTTTGTGGAAAACTACAACGTCACCGCCGCCGAAAAGCTGATCCCGGCCTGCGACCTGTCCGAGCAGATCAGCCTTGCCTCCAAGGAGGCCTCCGGCACCGGCAACATGAAGTTTATGCTGAACGGTGCGCTGACGCTGGGCACCATGGACGGTGCCAACGTGGAGATCAGCCAGCAGGTGGGCGAGGAGAACATCTATATCTTCGGCCAGACCTCCGATCAGGTCATCCACCGCTACGCCGTGGGCGATTACGACCCCGCCCAGTGGGTGGAGGGCGATGCCAACATCCGCCGCGCCATCAGCTTCCTGACCGGGCCGGAGATGCTGGCCGCCGGCCATGCCGAAAACCTGACCCGCCTGCATGACGAGCTGATCCATAAGGACTGGTTCCAGACCCTTCCGGACTTCAATGCCTACGTTGTGCGCAAGGGGCAGGCCCTCAGCGATTACGCCTGCGACCCCACGGGCTGGCGGCGTAAGTGCCTTGTGAACATTGCCAAGGCTGGTATGTTCTCCTCTGACCGCACCATTGCCGAGTACGACCGCGACATCTGGCATCTGGGCAAATAATCGTTTTTGAACCTGCGTTTCTCCTTTATTTTCTCATAGGCTGCTGCACAAAGCTGTGCGGCAGCTTTTTTGTTTCCGTGCCAATAAGAAACGCCGCTGCACGGCTGTGCAGCGGCGTTTGATTCAGTTGATGAAAACCGGAACGGAAGCGGGATCAGTCCTCGCTCTCCTCTTCTTCCTCGTCCTCGTTGTCCGTATCGTGCGGCTTATAGAAGATGCCGCTCAGGAAGATGCTGACGAAATACAGCAACACCATGGGGAAAGCCACCATGCACTGGGACACGATGTCCGGCGGGGTGACCACAGCAGCGATGAAGAAGATGACCACGATGGCTACGCCGCGCACCTGCTTGAGGATCTGCGGGTTGATGATGCCCATCTTGGAAAGGATGATGGTGATCAGCGGCATCTCGAACACACAGCCAAAGATGATGAACATGGTCAGGCAGAGGTTGACGTAGCTCTCGATACTGGTCGTGGTCTGGATGTACTCTGCACCTTCGATGCCGGTGCTGAGGAACCGCAGCATGAACGGCATCATGAGCTTATAGGCAAACAGCACGCCCACGCAGAACAGGATCAGACCCAGCAGCATGACCAGCTTGAAAAAGGTGCTCTCGCTCTTTTTCAGACCCGGCTTTGCAAAGGCGTAGATGTTGTAAAAGGCCACAGGCACCGTTACCACCACACCGGCCAGAATGGACACCCGGAAATACTGCATCAGTTTTTCCTGCGGGGCAATGGACACGAACTGGTAATAGTCGCGGCCCATGGCAGTAAGCAGATCGATCAGACGGTCTGCATACGCCAGCGAAACCACCACGCCCACCACAAACACCACCGCGCAGATGATGAGCCGGTTCCGCAGTTCTTTCAGATGGCCGGTCAGCGTCATGCTGCCGTCCTCTGCCATGACTTCGGCTTTCTTTTTGCGCTTTTTGTTTGTAGCCACAATTACTCCTCGTCTTCGTCCTTCTTATCAGCCTTCTTCACGGTCTCCTCGGACTGCTCGGCGTCCTCGTCCTCCATGCCCTTCTTGAAGCCGTTGATGGTCTTACCGAACATCTTGCCCAGCTTCGGCAGGTTCTTGGGTCCGAAGATCAGCAGAACGACAACCAGAATGATCAGCAGCTCATTAGTACCAATACGCATAATAAATATCTCCTTTTTCTTGCCGCGCCGCGTGGCGGGCGTATTACAGAATGTATCTGGCAACCGCGGGCGCGGGTGCATCCATAAATAAGTAGGGGTGCTTACACCTTTGCTTCCTCAGCGGGTGCAGCTTCGGCAGCCTCTTCGGCTGCGGCAGGGGCTTCCTGCACAGGCTCAGCCACCGGCTCAGCGGCGGGCTGTGCGGCCTCGGCAGCGGCCTGCTCCGGCTTTTCAGCGGGAGCCTCCACAGTTTCAGCGGTTTCAGCCGGGGCTTCGGCGGGCTGCTCGGGCAGTTCCTCCACAGCATCTTCGGTCAGGTCGGTGACCTCCTCGGTCTCAGCCAGCTTCTTGGCGGCTTCCTCTTTGCTGGTCTTGCCAATGCCGGTAAAGCTCTTGGTCACGTCCCGCATACTGCTGTCGATATCCTTTTTGATATCGGTCAGGGGGGCAACAGCTTCTTTCAGCGGAGCCTGAATTTCGTTCAGCGGCTCCACCACGTTCTTCTGGATCTCCTCAGAAGCAGCGCCGGTGTATTTTTTCAGCTCGCGGAGCATCTTGCCGATCTTCTTTGCGTAGACAGGCAGCTGGTCCGGGCCGATGAACACAAACGCCACGATGACGATGACGATAAGTTCCCAAAAACCAATTTTCATAAGTAACGTTTCCTTTCCTGTACCAAGGGCATTTCCAAGACCCACTGCACACCACAGCAGTCTGCGCGTTTTTGCCCTTTTTGGCGGGGGTTCGGCGCACTGCGCGCCTTTGTTGCCCTATGTATACCGAAAAGTGGTGTACTGAATGTTAATATATTATTAACATTTTATGAACGAGTGCCCGTTCAGCCTGTTTTAATCAACAAAACGAATTTTCATCGCTCGTTATTACAGTATGGATAGGATACAACAGCACTCTCAGGTCTGCACGCCCTCGAACTGGCTGTTGTAGAGCTTGGCGTAGAAGCCGCCCTGTGCCAGCAGCTGGTCGTGGCTGCCCTGCTCCACGATGTGGCCGTCCTTCATGACAAGGATGACGTCTGCTTCCCGGATGGTGGAAAGGCGGTGCGCCACAATAAAGCTGGTGCGCCCCTGCATCATGCGGGCAAAGGCCTTCTGGATGCGTACCTCAGTGCGGGTATCAATAGAGGAGGTGGCCTCGTCCAGAATCAGCATGGGCGGCAGGCAGAGCATCACGCGGGCGATGCAGAGCAGCTGCTTTTGTCCCTGACTGATGTTGCCGCCGTCCTCTGCAATGACGGTATCGTAGCCCTTGGGCAGGCGGCGGATAAAGCTGTGGGCGTGGGCGGCCTTTGCGGCGGCGATCACCTCGTCCATGGTGGCGTCCGGCTTGCCGTAGGCGATGTTCTCCCGCACCGTACCGGCCCGCAGCCATGTGTCCTGCAGCACCATGCCGTAGCTGCCACGCAGGGAAGCGCGGGTCACATCCCGGATATCGGTGCCGGACACCTTGATGCTGCCGCTGTTCACATCATAGAACCGCATCAGCAGGTTGATCAGGGTGGTCTTGCCGCAGCCGGTAGGGCCTACGATGGCGATGCGCTGGCCGGGCTGCACATCCAGCGAAAGCCCTTCGATGAGCGGTCGGTCGGGCAGATAGCGGAAGGAAACATCCTGTAACTGCACATGGCCGTCCGGCTGCAACGCGGCGGCGTTTTCAGCCTCCGGTACCTGATCCTCGGCGTCCAGCAGTTCAAACACCCGGGCGGCGCAGGCCAGTGCGTTTTGCAGCTCGGTGACCACGCCCGAGATCTCGTTGAAGGGTTTGGTGTACTGGTTGGCGTAGCTCAAAAAGACGCTCAGCTGACCGATGGTGATGCCGCCGCGCACGGCGTACAGCGCACCCACAAGACCCACGCCCGCATACACGATGTTGTTCACAAAGCGGGTGGCGGGGTTGGTCAGGCTGGAGAAGAAGATGGCCTTCAGGCTCACCTCCTGTAATTGTCCGTTCACTTCGTCAAAGGCGGCAAGGCTTTCGGCTTCATGGCCAAAGGCCTGCACCACCTTCTGGCCTTCGATCATTTCGTTGACCAGCGCGGTCTGCTTGCCGCGCACGGTGCTCTGGCTCTGGAAGTAGCCGTAGCTGCGCTTTGCCAGAAAGCCCGCCACCACAAGGCTCAGCGGGGTGATGCACACCACCACCAGCGTGATGGGCACATTCTCCCGCAGCATGAACAGCAAGGTGCCAAAAATGGTCAGGATACCGGAGAATAGCTGAGTAAAGCCCATCAGCAGACCGTCCGCAAAGGTGTCCACATCTGCCACCATGCGGCTGACGATATCGCCGGAGGGGTGGCTGTCCAGATAGGACAGCGGCAGGGTCTGAATTTTACGCAGCGCCTCGTTGCGCAGATCACGGCTGACCGAGAAGGTGATGCGGTTGTTGCACACGCTCAGAAGCCACTGTGCAAGGGCGGCTACGGCAGCCACCACCAGAATGCTCACTGCAATGCGCAGCACCCCGGCAAGGTCTACATTGCCCTTGCCCAGCATCTTATCAATGGCATCGCCGCACAGGATGGGGATATATAGCTGGGCGGCTACGCTGACTGCCGCCACCAGCAGGCTGCACACCACAAAGGCGCTGTACGGACGTATTTTGTGCAGTACCCGGTTCAGGGTGGCCTTGCGCTGCTGCGGGGTCAGCTTGTTTTTTGCCTTTGCACTCATGCTTCTGCCTCCCCTTTCTTGAACTGGCTCTCGTAGATCTCCTCGTACACCGGGCAGCTGCTGCGCAGGGCGCTGTGGGTGCCGATGCCCACCAGATGACCGTCATCCAGCACCAGAATCTGGTCGGCGTGCTGCAAACTGGCGGCGCGCTGGCTGACGATGAACACGGTCAGTGCCCCGGGCAGAGCCGCCAGTGCCTTGCGCAGGGCGGCGTCGGTGGCGTAGTCCAGTGCGCTGGCGCTGTCGTCCAAAATCAAAATGTCCGGCTTGCCCACCAGCGCACGGGCGATGGTGAGCCGCTGCTTCTGTCCGCCGGAAAGATTGCGTCCGCCCTGCTCCACCGGCTCGTCCAGCCCAACAAGGGGCTTTGCACGCACAAAGTCTGCGGCCTGTGCCGTTTCCAGCGCTGCCCACAAGTCGGCGTCGGTAGCATCCTTGTTGCCCCACAAAAGGTTGGAGCGGATGGTGCCGCCGAAGAGCTGCGCCTTCTGCATGACCACCGCCACCCTGCCGCGCAAGGCGTCCCGGGGGTAGCTGGCCACCGGGCGGCCAAAGATCTCCACGCTGCCCTCGGTGGCATCGTAAAAGCGCGGGATGAGGTTTACTAAGCTGGATTTACCGCTGCCGGTGCCGCCGATGACGCCGATGGTCTGGCCCTTTTTGGCGGTAAAGCTGATATCGGTCAGGCTGGGTGCGCCCGCCCCGGCGTAGGTCAGACCTACATGGTCAAAGCGCACGGCATCGCCGGTCTTGTCCTCAGCCACTTCGCCCAGAAGTTCGGCGGGGAAGGTCATGCCGGGTTTGGTATCCAGCACCGCCTGCACGCGGCCTGCGCAGGCCAGCGCCTTGCTGATCTGCACGATGAGGTTAGCCAGCTTTACCAGCTCCACAAGGATCTGGTTCATGTAGTTCACCAGCGCAATCACATCGCCGGAGGCCATACCGCCCATGTTGATCTCAATGCTGCCCACATACAGCAGCGCCACGATGGCAAGGTTGATGAGCACATAGGTCAGCGGGTTCATCAGCGCCGAAAGGTGGCCGACATGCAGCTGCATCCCGGTCAGCAGGGCGTTGGCATCCTCAAAGCGGTCGATCTCGCTCTGCTCCTTATCAAAGGCACGTACCACGCGCACGCCGGTCAGGTTCTCGCGGGTCAGGCCCAGCACCCGGTCCAGCCGGGTCTGCACGGTTTTATACAGCGGCCGGGTGATCACCATCACGCCGAACACCACCACGCTGAGCAGCGGGATGGTGACTACAAAGATCACTGCCGCCCGGGCGTTGACCGTAAAGGCCATGACCATAGCGCCCAGAACCACAAAGGGGCTGCGCAGAAACAGGCGCAAAAACAGGTTGAGCCCGCTTTGCACCTGATTGACATCGCTGGTCATGCGGGTAATGAGGGTGCTGGTGCCCAGCGTATCCATCTCTGAAAAGCTCAGGCTCTGGATATGGGCAAACAGGGCGTGCCGCAGCGCGGTGGAGTAGCCCACCGCCGCCTTGGCGGAAAAATACTGCGCGGTCAGGCTGCAGGTAAGGCCGATGAAAGCCAGCAGCAGTAAAAGGCCGCACCGCACCAGAATATAATGCAGGTCGTGCGCTGCAATGCCCACATTGACGATATCCGCCATGACCAGCGGCACAAACAGGTCAAAGGTGGCTTCCAGCATCTTAAAGAGCGGTGCAAGCACGCTTTCGCGCTCGTAGCCCTTCAGGTAGCCAAGCATCCGGTTCAAAAAAATTCCTCCTTCGGAGTCAAAATACACCTTATTATAACGCGATGTATACTGAAAATCCAGTGCCGCAGCTGTGTTTTGCATTGTACAAGCTGCCAAATCCTGTTATACTATGGTATATCTGAAAAGTCGAAAATTTAGTCTATTTCTACAAACACAGCTGGATTTTGCGTTAAACAGCCTTGAAATCCACAAAGGATTCCTGCGGCTATTTGCCTTAAATCCCGCTTGTGCTTGCGAAATATTCGTCATTTTCTTTGTTTTCAGATACACCTTAAAAGACCCCAAAGGATAGCGCTGCCGCAGCATGGAAACTCGAGCGGCAGTCGGGAGGTGTTTGTATATGTCTGAAAAAGTTACGATCAAGGTCGAGCGTAAGGAACTCCATCTGCCCACCATCGCACTGCGCGGGCTGGTGGTGTTCCCCAACAACCTTGTTCATTTTGAAGTCGGGCGGGAAAAGAGCATTGCCGCTGTGGAGTGGGCTATGGCCAACAACTCCAACGTATTTCTGGTTGCCCAGAAGGAGATGGAGACCAGTGAGCCCACCCAGCAGGACCTGTACACCTACGGCGTAGTAGCCGAGGTCAAGCAGGTGCTGCGCGTGTCGGATGAGCTGGTCAAGGTGCTGGTGGAGGGCAAGTATCGAGCCAAGCTGACCGAGTTGGATACCACCGGCGATTTTCTGCTGTCTGCCGTGCGCTCCGCTCCGGTGCGTGCCGCAAAGCCCGAAGAAGCTGTGGAGACCGAAGCACTGCTCCGCGCCCTCAAGACCGGCTTTGACGAGTATCTGGGCATGAACCCGCGCCTTGCCAAGGACGTGGTGTTCACCATCGTTTCCAGCGATGACCCCATGTTCCTCACCGAGTATATGCCGGCAAACCTCTTGTTCCGCTACGAGGACAAGCAGGCCGTGATGAACGAAAGCACCCTCAACGGCCGCCTGCAGCGCCTTGTGGAGATGCTGCGCCGCGAATGTCAGGTGATGAAGATCGAAAAGGAGATCGCGGAAAAGGTCAACGAGTCCATGGACAAGAACCAGCGCGATTACTACCTGCACGAGCAGCTGCACATCATCAACGACGAACTGGGCGAGGGGGACGATACCCACGCCGAGGCCGATGATTACCGCCGCAAGATCCGGGAGCTTCACCTTGCCGAGGACAGCGAGAAAAAGCTGCTCAAGGAGGTAGACCGCCTGTCCCGGATGCAGAGCAGCAATCAGGAAGCCACGGTCATCCGTACCTATCTGGATACCTGTCTGGATCTGCCGTGGAACACCATGACCGTGGATGATCTGGATATCCACCGCGCCCAGCAGATTTTGGATCGGGACCACTACGGCCTGAAAAAGGTCAAGGACCGCATTCTGGAAACGCTGGCCGTGCGCAAGCTGGCACCGGACGTGAAGGCACAGATCATCTGTCTGGTCGGCCCTCCGGGTGTTGGCAAGACCAGTATTGCGCGTTCCATCGCCGAAAGCCTTGGCCGCAAGTATGTGCGCATCAGTCTGGGCGGCGTGCGGGACGAAGCCGAGATCCGCGGCCACCGCCGTACCTACATCGGTGCCATGCCCGGCAAGATCATCAGCGCCATGATCACCGCCAAGTCCTCCAACCCCCTGATGCTGCTGGACGAGATCGACAAGCTGGCAGGGGACTTCCGGGGCGACCCGGCGGCAGCTCTGCTGGAGGCGCTGGACCCGGAGCAGAACAGCACCTTCAACGATCATTTCATTGATATCCCGTTTGATCTGAGCCATGTGCTCTTTATTACCACCGCAAACGACTTGGGCAGCATCCCCGGCCCGCTGCGCGACCGTATGGACGTCATTGAGCTGCCCAGCTACACCCGCGTGGAAAAATACAACATTGCCCGCAAGCATCTGCTGCCCAAGCAGCTCAAGGCCTGCGGCCTGACCGGCAAGGTCACCATGAACCAGAGCGCACTCTACGGCATCATCGATGGCTACACCCGCGAGGCCGGTGTGCGTAATCTGGAGCGCACCATCACCAGTGTGCTGCGCAAGTGCGCCCGCAAGATCGCCGCCGGTGAGGTGGAGAGCGTGGCGGTGACCGCCACCATGCTGGAGGAACTGCTGGGCCCCCGCATCATTAAGCCGGACTTCCTCAACCGCACCAACGCCGTGGGCATCGCCAACGGTCTGGCATGGACCAGCGTAGGCGGCGAGACCCTGCCCATCGAGGTGCAGGTCATGGACAACGGCACCGGCAAGATCACCGTTACCGGCTCTCTGGGCGATGTGATGAAGGAGAGCGCACAGCTGGCAGTCACTTGGGTGCGCGTCCATGCTGAGGAATACGGCATCGATCCCGAGCGGCTGAAAAAGTGCGATCTGCACATCCACGCCCCCGAGGGCGCTGTGCCCAAGGACGGCCCTTCTGCCGGTGTTACCCTGACCACGGCACTGGTGTCCTGCCTGTCCGGCGTACCGGTGCGCGGCGATGTGGCCATGACCGGCGAGATCACCCTTCACGGCAATGTGCTGCCCATCGGCGGTCTGCGGGAAAAGAGTATGGCTGCCTACCGTGAGGGTATGAAGACCGTGCTCATCCCCAAGGATAACGAGCCTGATCTGTATGACGTGGACGAGGAGGTCAAGAAGAATCTTACCTTCCTGCCCATGCAGAACCTTTCGCAGGTGCTGGCTGCCGCCCTGCTCAAGCCGAAGGCAGCAAAGAGCACCGCAGGCCGTCCCCGCACCAAAAAGTCCAAAGCAGGGGAAAGCCGCATCCCCGCCGCGCCTGAGAAGAACCAGCCGGGCGCTGTCTGCTGAAAAACAGAAAGGAACACGCCATGATCTTTAATAAAGCTGATTTTATTGCCAGCTATGGCATTTCCAGCCAGCTGCCCGAGAGTGACCGCCCGGAGCTGAGCTTTTCGGGGCGCTCCAACGTGGGCAAATCCAGCCTGATCAACAAGCTGTGCAGCCGCAAAAATCTGGCGCGCGTGTCCAGTACGCCGGGCAAAACAGCTACCATCAATTTCTATTCGGTGGATGATTGCTACTTTGTGGATTTGCCGGGCTACGGCTACGCCAAGGTGAGCAACGCCGACCGCGAGCGCTGGGACGACCTGATCAACAGCTACTTCGAGGCGCCCCGCCACCACACCCTGCTGGTGCAGCTGCTGGACTGCCGCCACGCACCCAGCGCGGACGATTTACAGATGCTGCGCTACCTGCACTACCACCGCATCCCCTATGTGGTGGCGCTGACCAAGGCAGATAAGCTGAAAAAGAGCCAGCTTGCCAAAACGCAGGAGGACTTTGAAAACATCTGCCGCCCCTACGGCTGCCAGAAAGTGGTACTGACCAGCGGCGAAAACGGCTACGGCATCCCGGAGCTGCAAGCGGTGCTCAACGCTGCAGTGGCTGCGGAAAACGAGGAAGCGGAGTAACGCTATGGCTTACAACGAATTTGCCTATTTTTACGATGAATTCAACGGCGAAGCGGACTACGACGCCCTGTACAGCCAGATCCATGCAAAGCTGGAAGCCCACGGCATCCATGACGGCATTGTGGCCGACCTTGGCTGCGGCACCGGGGAACTGACCCTGATGCTGACGCAGGCGGGCTACGATATGATCGGCATCGACCAGTCGGAGGAGATGCTCTGCGTGGTGCGGGATAAGGCCGAGCAGCTGGGACTTTCCGGTCGTTTGCTGCTGCTCCGGCAGGACCTGCTCAAGCTGGATCTTTACGGCACCATCCGGGCAGCAGTATCCACCTTTGACACCTTCAACCACATCCCGGATCTGGATACCGCCATTGCCAATGCGGGTTTTTTTATGGAAAAAGGCGGCGTGTTCCTGTTTGATATGAACACCCCCTATAAGCATCAGAAGGTTCTGGGCGATAACGCATTTACCTTTGAGGAAGAGGATGCCTCCTGCGTGTGGCGCAACCACTATAACGCCGCCGACCGCAAGGTGGAGATCACGGTGGACATTGATTATCACGAGACCGGCGAGCATTTCCACGAGGAATTCTGCGAGTATACCTATGATCTGGATACTATTCGTGCATCGCTGGAAAAGCACGGCTTTGCGCTGGAAAGCGTCTGCGACGGCGAGACCTTCGGCCCGCTGACCGAGGAAAGCCAGCGCTACTTCTTCTGCGCAACAAAACAGTATACACAACTGGAGGGATAACCTATGGCAAACCTGATCCGCGGCCTGTCCGAGAACGGCGGTGTCGTGTTCTGCGGTGTGGATTCCACCGAGATCGTCCGTAAAGCAGAAAAGCTTCACACCACAAGCGCTACCTGCAGTGCGGCACTGGGCCGTCTGCTTACGGGCGCGACCCTGATGGGCTCTATGCTCAAGGACGACCGCGACCGCATCACCCTGCGTGTGGCGGGCCTGCGGGCGTGCTCATTGCCTGCACCGACGGCACCGGCAACGTGAAGGGCTGCATCGACAACCCACTGGTGGAGCTGCCCGCCAAAGCCAACGGCCATTTGGACGTGGGCACTGCCGTGGGCAAGGATGGCGTGCTGACCGTCATCCGCGATAACCGCCTGCAAAAGGAACCCACAGTCGGGCAGGTGCCGCTGGTATCCGGCGAGATCGCCGAGGATCTGACCAGCTACTATGCGTACAGCGAGCAGGTGCCCACCGTGATGGCGCTGGGCGTGCTGGTGGACAAGGATCTGTCCATCCTCTGCGCCGGTGGCTTTATGGTGCAGCTGCTGCCCGGCGCTACCGATGCTGAAATCGACCAGCTGGAAAAGAACATCAACGCCATGCCCTCTGTCACCGAGCTGCTCCATGCGGGCAAGACCCCCGAGGACATGATGCAGATGGCGCTGGCGGGCTTTGCCCCCAACGTGCTGGACGAGCGCACGGTGCAGTACCAGTGCGATTGCAGCGCCGAGCGCACCAAGGAGATGCTGCTCAGCCTTGGCCGTGCAGAGCTTGTGCGTATGCGGGACGAGGACCCCAACTGTGAGGTGGTATGCCACTTCTGCCACAGCAAGTACCAGTACGACCTGAACGCCCTGCTTGCTGAGTACGATGCACAGGCCGCTGAAGCCGAACATTCCGTACAATAAAAAATTTCGCTTTTCAAAAGGCGGCTGCGCAGTTGTGTGCAGCCGCCTTTTTTGCTTCTGCGTTTCCGAAGCAAGTTGCTTTTATAGCTGAAGTTTTTCCTCTCGATCCCTCCTGTAAATAAACAATAATCTTTCCACTGAACATGGTCAGAGCAAAGCGGAGACCATTCCAAACCATCTGGCTTTTGCTATGTGCAAATGTCTGCCGCCACGGTATACACGGCATTGTAGTGCAGAGTGTTCTCCTGCACGGTGCATGCCTCCCGGCGGGCGAGGATGTCGGCATCCGGGAAAGCATCGTGCAGCGCCCGCAGCCCTTGCAGCCGCGCCAGCGTAAGCGCCTGCGCCTCGGTACGGTACAGCGTCTCCTGCTGCTGCCCGTAATAAGTGGTCTCCTCCACCGCGCAGGGCAGGGGCAGACCAAAAACCTCTAATTGCAGATGCCGGGTGCGGTACAGCCCGTCCCTCTCGGGCGCGGAGGGGGAAAGTGCGGCAGAATGCCCGGCAAAAAACAGCCGGTAATTCGCTTTATTTGTGCCGGTCAGCTGCGGTAGGGTCTCTGCCAGCGGAATGCTTTGAGTTGTCTCCCATTCCAGTTGTGCCACTACCGTGCCTGCCGCCGGGGCAAAGATCAAGGTGCCGTCCCGCTCACTGCGCGCCGTGCCGATCAACCCTTGTCCGGCTTCCACAGTCTGCCCGGGCACTACCAGCATGGTTCCGCTGGCAAGATTTGTACGCAGCACCGTTCCGTTGCACTTTGCCCGCAGCCCGTGCAGAGTGCCTGCGGCGATTTCCGGCCGTGCATGGGCAGGGGCGGCTTCTACCGCAAGCCGGCCTTTTTCAAAATTCAGGCTTGCCCACGAGAACTCGCCGCTTTCCAGCAGGGCATATTCTCCGGTGCGCAACAGCTCTTCGGTTACGACAGTGCCGGGCTGCAAACCGCAGCTGCGCAGCACTGCACTCGCCCGCGCCTGCTGCCCGGTGGTCAGGCTGCTGTAGTCTATCGCCCATATAAGCCCTTGCAGCCAGACCAGCACCAGCCCCCATGTTGCCAGCCCTACCCACAGCCCCTTGCGCCGCAGCAGCGGACGCAGCAAAAAATAGAGCCCTTTCCGTTTTTCCACCCGCAGCCGCACCCGCCTGTGCCGGGCAAGGGCTGCAAGCCGCCGGTACTGCCATGCTGCGCAATGGGCACAAAAGCCCCCGGGCAAGGAAGAAATGCCATATAAATGCAACCCTTGCCCGGCGGCATCGGTCAAAAGCGCCTCGGGGCTGCCGTTCCGGGCGGTAAAGCGCACTCCGGCCCAAAGGCTTGCAGCTTCCATGGCGGCCTCCTATTCATCGGAAAAATCGGTGCGCAAAAACTGCCCCTGCACCGTCAGCCGGGCGGCGGTCAGGGTGCAGATGCGCAGTCCGCTGCCGTATACCGTGAACCGCCCCTTCGCCAGCCGCAGACACAGCCTGTTTTCATCAAAGAACAACACCGTGCAAAAATGCTCGATCTCCATCCGGTCGCCGCTCAGGTATACGGCAGGGCGGCTGTAAAACCCGGGCGGCGGCTGTCGGAACAGCCCACGCAGCCAGTCGCCCGGGATGCGCCGGTCGTGGTGTGCTCTGGCCATCTTTGTCCCTCCAGTCCCGCGCCTTGTACATTGCACAGCCCATGCTTCCATATATATGGAGGGGGAGGGCATGCTTATGAGTAAAAGCTGCAAACCGCTGTATCCGGGGCTTTTTTTGCTGGGTGCAGCCACGGCGCTGCTGGTATTTGCTGCGCCGCAGACTTGTGCGGAAGCCTTGCGGCAGGGTCTTGCACTCTGCGGTGGGCCGCTGCTGGTGTCGCTTTTTCCATTTCTGGTGGTGTCGGCGCTCATCATGCGCAGCGGTGCGGGCGAGGTGCTGGGGGTGCTGCTCTGGCCGGTGGTGCGCTGCATCGGTCTGCGCAGCCGCAGCGCGGGCAGTGTGCTGCTCATCGGCCTTGTGGGCGGCTTTGCCCCTGCCGCCGCCGCTGCTGCCGAGGCAGTCCGCAGCAGGGAGCTGACCCCGCAGGAAGCTTCAGCTCTGCTGCCCGCCTGCATCTGCTCCGGGCCATCCTTTGTTATTCTGACGGTAGGGGAGCAGCTGCTGGGCAGCCGCACAGCCGGGATATGCCTGTTTGCCGCGCAGGTGCTGGCGGGCTGGCTGACGGCGGCGCTGCTCTGCCGTGTCCGCGGCATACCGGAGCCTTTGCCCGTGCCGCCCGCTGCCGCGCAAGCAGAACCGCCGCCCACGCTGGATGCCATCCTTGCACAGGCGGCGGTGACCTACCTGAAATTATGCGGCTTTGTGCTGTATTTTCGCCTGTTGGCGGCAGGCTGCGGGCTGCTGCTGCCGGCGGCGCTTGCGACCTTTCCGGCGATGCTGCTGGAGGTATGCTCCGGCTGCGACTACGCCGCCCGCACCGGTTTGTGGGCAAGCGGGCTGTGCTGCGCCGCGCTCAGCGTGCAGGGCGCATCGGTGCTGCTGCAAGTGCGCACCCTCTGCCCGCCGGAGGTCTCGTTCAAACCCTTATTATGGGGCAGGGTGCTGCACCTGCCGCTCTCGCTGGCGCTGTTTTATCTGGGCTTGCCGGAGCGTGCCGTGGAAAGCTTCAATACCCTGTGCAGCCGGGTGGTGCCCATGCAGCGGGTGCCGACAGACTGTGCTCTGCTGGTGTTCGCGGTGTGCTGCATAACAGCCTGCGAGTCCTGCCGCCTGACCGGAAAGAAGACACAAAACGCAGTTCCGGCAAACAAAAAACCGCTTAGCGGCTTGCAAACCGCCGCAAAATGTGGTAACATAATTCTTGGTTATCATAATATCAAACGCAGCGACGGAGAGAGTAGGCGCTGTCTGCACGGCAAAGAGAGAAGCTTCACCGGCTGAAAGGGCTTCCATGTGCGGCAGGGGCTGAAGTTCGCTCCCGAGCGGTCTGCGCGAACGATGCAAAGGGCATCTATTAGCACAGGACGGTTGCGCCCCGTTACGGCGTTTGAGTGCCGTCTGCCCTAGTGCAGGCGGAAACCGGGTGGTACCGCGGAGCAGAAATAGTCACAGCTTCGTCCCTTTTGCCTGAGCAGTCGGGCAGGGGACGGAGCTTTTTTGTTATACTCCGCTCCATGAACACAAAGAATAAAGGAGAGAAAATCCATGCAAGCAATGATCGATGAGCTGGCCAAGCAGGCCGCTGAAAGCCTTGGTCAGGTGTCCAGCAAGGAGACGCTGGCTTCCTTCTGGCAGGAATACCTCAGCAAAAACGGCAAGATCCCTGCCCTGATGAAGAATCTGCGCACCGTCGCACCCGAAGAGCGCCCTGCCATGGGCAAGATCATCAACGAGCTCAAGGCCAAGGTGCAGGCAGAGTACGACGCTGCCGCCGAGGCCGTGAAGCAGGCAGAGCTTGCTGCCCGCAACGCCGCCGAGACGGTGGATATCACCCTGCCCGCCAAGACCCGCTCTGTGGGCGGTCTGCACCCGCTGACCCTGATCACCAACCAGATCATCGACGTGTTCTCCGGCATGGGCTTTGCCGTGGCAGATGCCCCGGAGATCGAGGATGACGACCACAACTTCACCCGCCTGAACGTGCCCAAGGATCACCCCGCCCGCGATATGCAGGATACCTTCTATCTGTCCGATGAATTCCTGCTGCGCACCCAGACCTCCGGTGGTCAGATCCGCACCATGGACAGCCAGAAGCCGCCCATCAAGGTGCTGATCCCCGGCCGTGTGTTCCGCTCTGACTCGGATGCTACCCACAGCCCCATGTTCCACCAGATGGAAGGTCTGGTCGTGGATAAGGGCATCACGCTGGGCGACCTGCAGGGCGCACTGAACACCTTCGTGCAGAAGCTGTTCGGTGCCGACACCCGCACCCGCCTGCGTCCCTCCTACTTCCCGTTCACCGAGCCCAGCGTGGAGGTGGACGTAAGCTGCTTCGAGTGCCACGGCAAGGGCTGCCCCCTGTGCAAGCACACCGGCTGGATCGAGGTGCTGGGCGGCGGCGTTGTCAACCGCAAGGTGCTGGAGAACTGCAACATCGACCCGGACGAGTACTCCGGCTTCGCTTTCGGCATCGGCATCGAGCGTATCGCCATGCTGAAGTACGGCATCAACAACATCGGTCTGATGTTCGAGAATAATCTGCAGTTCCTCAAGCAGTTCCACGAATAAGAGGGGAGAGAACAAACAATGAAAGTACCTTTCAGTTGGTTAAAAGAATTCGTTGATATCGATGTCACTGCACAGGAACTGGAGGAGAAGCTGTTCTCCTGCGGTTTCGAGGTGGAAGAGCTCATCCCGCTGGATGCTGGCATCAGCAAGGTGGTCGTCGGCAAGATCGTGGAGATGGAAAAGCAGGAGGGCACCCACCTGACCAAGTGTGTGGTGGACTGCGGCGCTTACGGTCACGAGATCCGCATCAGCACCGGTGCCGCCAACATGAAGCTGGGCGATTGCGTGCCCACCGCACTGGATGGCTCCACCCTGCCCGGCGGCATCACCATCAAGGCCCGCAAGATGCAGGGCGTGGAGTCCAACGGTATGCTGTGCTCCGGCGCAGAGCTGGGTCTGAACGATGACCTGTTCCCGGGTTCTGAGGTCTACGGTCTGCTCATCCTGCCCGAGGACTCTGTCCCCGGCACCGACATTGCCCCGGTGGTGGGTCTGGATGACTACATCTTCGATATCTCCATCACCGCCAACCGCCCGGACTGCCAGTCCGTTCTGGGTATCGCCCGCGAGGTAGCGGCGGTTCTGGGCAAGCCCCTGCACATGCCCGCCATGGACTACAAGGCCGTCTGCGAGCCGGACGCTCCCATCACCGTCAAGGTGGAGGCACCGGAGCTGTGCCCCCGCTATATGGCACACTATGTGCGCAACATCCGCATGGGCGAGTCTCCCCGCTGGATGAAGCGCCATCTGGCCCTGTGCGGCCTGCGCTCCATCAGCAACGTGGTGGATATTACCAACCACACCCTGCTGGAGATGGGTCAGCCCATGCACGCCTTTGACCTGAACAAGGTCGCCGGCCGCACCATTGATGTGCGCCGCGCCCACGAGGGCGAAAAGATTGTCACGCTGGACGAGAAGGAGTTCACCCTGAACCCCAACAATCTGGTCATCTGCGATGCCGAAAAGCCGGTGGCACTGGCCGGTATCATGGGCGGCGCAAACTCCGGCATGGACGATAACACCACCAGCCTGCTGTTCGAGTGCGCCACCTTTGCCCGCGACTGCGTCCGTAAGACCAGCCGCGCACTGGGTCAGAACAGCGATTCCTCTGCCCGCTACGAGAAGGGCGTGGATCGCTATTCTCCGCAGCTGGGTCTGGCACGCGCTCTGCACCTGATCCAGCAGCTGGATTGCGGTGATATCACTACGCTGGAATACGATCTGACCGATGGCCGCCCGCTGGAGCGCAAGCACATCGTCACCACACCGGCAAAGATCTGCGCCGTGCTGGGCATCACCGTGCCCGACCAGACCATGATCGACATCCTGCAGCGTTTGGAGTTCACTGTGGATGTGCAGGCCGATGGCAGCTGGGATGTGTCCGCACCTCTGTACCGCGATGACGTGGAGAGCTTCCCGGATCTGGCCGAGGAGGTCATCCGTGAGTACGGCTACGACCATATCGTGCCCACTTTCCTGAACACTGCCTCCGTTACCAACGGCGGCCTGAACTACGACCAGAAGCAGCAGCTCAAGACCAAGCGTCTGCTGGCTGCACAGGGCTTCTACGAGGCCTCCACGCTGGCTTTCTACTCCAACGCTGAGCTGGATATGCTGCATATCCCCGCCGAGGACGAAGCCCGCAAGGCCATCCGCATCCTGAACCCCATCAGCGAGAACCTGTCCATCATGCGCACCCTGCTGACCCCCTCCATGCTGAACGTCATCGTGGACAACCTGAAAAAGGGCAACGCCGAGGGTCGCCTGTTCGAGATGGCACCGGTCTATCTGGCCAAGGAACTGCCCATCAATGAGCACCCCCACGAGCGCCAGACCCTCTGCATCGGTGCCTTCGGCCCCGAGGAGGACTTCTTCACCGTCAAGGGTGCACTGGAAGCACTGGCAGCCGGCTTTGGCCTGACCTTTGATTATCAGCGCGAGACCGCTGCATGGCTGCACCCCGGCATCAGTGCCGCCGTGTACTGCAACGGCAAGCGTCTGGGCGTGTTCGGCAAGCTTGCCAACGAGATCAACGCAGAGCTGGAAATCGCCAAGGAGCAGAAGGACAGCCAGAACATCTATCTGGGCGAGCTGGACTACGAGGCTCTGATGTCCTGCGTAGAGGGCGAGCTGCGCTATAAGCCCCTCAGCCCCTATGCACCTGTCAAGCGCGATCTGGCTCTGGTCTGCAACGAGACTGTGTCCTGCGGCGAGATCGCGGAGACCATCCGCAAGGCCAGCCCGCTGGTCAGCGAGGTCAAGCTGTTCGATATCTATCGCGGCGCAAACCTCGGCGAAGGCAAAAAGAGCATGGCCTTCAGCCTGTCCCTGTCTGATCCCAAGAAGGAAGTCTCTGCTGAGGAAGTGGAGCGCGTGGTCAAAAAGATCCTCGGCAACCTGAAGTTTAAGCTGGGCATCGAGATCCGCTAAAAGCTTATTATATTAAGTAATTATATATAGACCCAAGGCCGTCTGTGCAGTGCATGGACGGCCTTTTTGTATGGGGAGAGGGGAAAATCACAATATGGATGAAGCAAACTCAATTTTCTTTAAAAAAAGATGTCAAAAAGTGTTGACAACTGTCCCGGGGTGTGGTATTAT
>ENA-OOXJ01000937-OOXJ01000937.1-human-gut-metagenome-genome-assembly--contig:-NODE-937-length-21268-cov-11.157875_pt1 | contig 21268 bp, 15 predicted proteins | sample MGYA00241587_ERZ501343 | MGnify/ENA primary metagenome ERZ501343 (study PRJEB25962, sample SAMEA2042918) | human gut metagenome | biome: human gut; feature: human-associated habitat; material: faeces... | reverse complement strand
AGCCCTCGGGGAGATGCATGCCGGCTACGAGCAGGTGCTGTTCGCGGGCGATGCGGAGCATGTGCTTGCGGGCGGCAATGGCAGCCTCCTTGTCCATGTCATAGGTGGCGCAGATCTCAGGATGGTCGAGCTGGAGGGCCAGGCCGTGGATAATGTCACCCCAGATGAGAATGTCGCCCACACGGTATACCGTATGACCGGGAGTGTGGCCGACAGCGTAGAGGGATTCCACGCCACACGGCAGAATATCGCCGAACTCGAAGAGATGCAGGCGGTCGCTGTAGGCATTCATGGTCCGCACGGCCTGTGCATTCCGGTCTGCAGGCATGTTCATCCACGCATCGTACTCGGGTCTGGAGGCGTAGACCTCGGCATTGGGATACACCGGAGCCCCATCTGAATCCAGCATTCCGCCGATGTGGTCACCATGAAAATGCGTCAGATACAGATAGTCCACATCCGCCGGAGTAAGGCCTAGCGAATCCAGGCCGCGGCGTATGCCCCCGTCGGGCAGTCCGAGCCCGGTGTCGAACAGCAGCACCTTGCCGTCCTTGCGTACCAGAAAAGCGCTGATGGAAGAAGGTACGGCTTCCTTGAGACCGAGCGATGCCACAAGTTCAGGGGAAGCATCGGGGAAAAGAGTGAGGGACTGACCGGTGGCCTTGTCGCACAGCCAGATGATTTCAGTTTCAGGTTTGCCTGAGGAGCATCCGCCTGCCAGCAGTATCATTGCCGCAGCTGTGATTGTGATAATGTGTTTCATAGTAGAGAGTGTCTTTATTGTTTCTGCAAATTTACATTTTTCCGCCTTAAATGTAAATAGTATGCTATGCCGACCGTATCTGCCAATGCCCAGCCGATGGGTATGGACCACCATATACCGAGAACTCCGACGGAAGGAATGGCCGCCAGGACATAGGCAAGGGCGACACGGGTGCCGAGAGACAGTACTGTAAGTACGACGGACATGGCCGGCATACGGATGGCACGGTAGTAGCCGTACAGCAGGAAGAGGATGCCGATTCCGAAGTAGAAGGAGCCTTCCACGCGGAGGTACTGTACGCCTATCCTTATGATCTCCACTTCCTCTGCCCGTACGAAAACAAGCATCAGAGGCCTGGCCAGCAAGAATACCAGCAACGAGACAGCCAGCGAGAACAGCACCGATATCAGGAAAGCACTCCGTACTCCACGGCGTATCCGCGCGGATTTGCCGGCTCCGTAGTTCTGCGCCGTAAACGTAGAGAACGCATTGCCCAGTTCCTGCACAGGCATATAGGCGAACGAATCTATCTTCACGGCAGCCGCGAAAGCCGCCATCACGGCCGTACCGAAGGTATTGACCAGTCCCTGCACCATCAGTATGCCGAAATTCATGACCGACTGCTGCACGCAGGTCAGCGACGAGAACGAGGCTATCTCCCTCACCGAAGCTCCGTCCAGCTTCATATCCTCCCTCCTGACCCGCAGCTCGGGCCGTCTGTGCAGCACATAGACCATCAGCCCGAGTGCCGACACTCCCTGGGCCGCTACTGTCGCCAGCGCCGCACCGCCTACGCCCATATCGAAACCGATGATGAACAGAAGGTCCAGACCGATATTGAGGACCACCGACACACCCAGGAACCACAGCGGAGTAACCGAATCCCCTACGGCCCGAAGCAGAGCCGCATAGAAATTGTACAGGAACGTAAAGGGAATTCCTCCGAAGATAATCAGCAGGTACAGCCGCAGCATGTCATATATCTCCTCCGGCACCTGAAGCAGCCTCAGTATCGGGTCGATGAATACAAACGACACAAGGGTGAGTACCGCCGTCACACAGCCTATCAGCACCAGCGATACATAGATACTGCGCCTCAGCCCCGACATGTTTCCCGCCCCGAACTGCATGGAGAAGACCGTCCCGCTGCCCATGGCCAGACCCAGCAGCACCGATATCAGAAACGTCATCAGACTATAGGCCGACCCTACCGCAGCCAATGCATCCGGACCTATGCAGCGTCCCACAATCAGAGTATCGGCGATATTATAGCACTGCTGCATCAGCGAGCCGAGCATCATCGGCAGGGTAAATCGCAGCAGCGTGGAAGTGATGCCGCCGACAGTAAGGTCTCCGGTACGGGTGGTCATCTACTGAAATTTGCGACCAAATATACACTAATTCAGCCAGCGGTGGATAATTTGCAGGCAAAAAAGAGGAGCTGTGTCCAAATATGCACACAGCCCCGTGATATTTATTCTTACAACAGCGCTGTTTTGATGCAGGCACTGCTGTCGATATCTCTCCTTCCTGAACATCTGTCATGCGGCAGACTGCGGCTTCACGCATCCGGTCGACAGAACGATGCGGTACTACAGCTGATCAGGAGTAAGCCCCGTATTGAACTTCACGTCGGTGACATTGGCCTTTACAGTATCCCACTGGGGAAGAGGCATTGTCTGGCTCATGGGATACAGAATCCCGTATGCCGTTTTCTGATAATCTCCGTAAAACACTTCTTGGGTCTGCCCCTGTGAGGAGACTATAGACTTGACTTTAAGTCCTGTAGCCACATCGTAAAAATTGTAAACGACGGCACCTCTTTTTTCCTGCCTTACCTTGTAGGCATCACTGCCTTCCACACTCTCTATTCCCTCGAGTGTAAAGACATAGCCCTGTTCGGGACCGAGAATTTCAGGGAAAGGATATATGTCGCTCATGGCCTCTACCTGTTCAGGATCGGTAATTTCCTGCTCCATGGCACCTGCCGACACATTGATTTTCCCATCGCGGAGCACGATGCTGGAGGCCTGGTTGCCTCCCATAGTCTGGACAACAGAGAAACACTTCCGGCTGATAATACGCTTGGTGGTCGTAGCCATTGCCATACCCATGACATCCATCTCCACTGTCTCTGTCATATCGTCTATACCCTCCACAAGAGTGCGTCCTCCGATGGCATTGAGATAGTTCTCGAGCACTGACTCAACGGTCACATCGGCCGAAACCTCCTTGCGCTCTATAGGCTTACCCTCGAAGTCGAGTTCAACGACCACTCCGTCGGAATCGTAAGCTGCCAGAGCCGGTATCACGGAAGGATCTCCCACGCAGAACCAGTACATGTTGTCAGGGTCGAAGTACTTGGCCACTACCCTGCGGATATCGTCCATCGTCAGTGCATCCAGTTTCTGGAGATAGGTGGCATAATAGTCAGCAGGCAGACCGTATCGCTCGATATTGTAGGCAAACTGGGCAATCTGGTCGGAAGATTCAAGGGAACGCGAAAAGTCTCCTGCAAACATGGTCTTGAACTTCTTCAGATCATCCTCGGTATAGACCCCGTCCGTCATGTTCTGAAGTTCATAACGCATCTGTACGAAGGAACTGTCGGTAGCATTGCTGTTGACATCACCGAGGGCATAGAAAGTACCGGATACCTCGTCAGGACGGATGCTGGAATAAGCACCGTATGTCCAGCCGTGGGTCTCGCGGAGATTCCTGAACAGCTTGGCATCGAATCCGCCGCCTCCATAGATACCGTTGGCAATCTGCAGAGCCATCAGGTCCTCGGAATCCTGCGTAAGAGAGATGGGAGCCATCATACGGATGGTCGACTGCACGGCTCCATCCTTGGGAGAGAAGACCACCTCGATGCCCTCGGGACGATTGACTGCGGGATCGTCGAAAGCGATGACCTCGCCAGCCTCCCAAGAAGCCAGATATTTACTGCACAGAGCCTTGGCCTCCTTGAGTTTCATGTCACCGACGATAATCATTATCGCGCTGTTGGGGATGATGTACTTGTCATAGTACTCGCGACAGTCATCCGCTGTAATGTTGTTCACGGTAGCCTCAGTCATGATATCCCTGTAGGGATGTCCCTCGGGATATACCGTAGCCGCCTGAATGTTGGTGATGATGGATGCGGGCTGGCTGGATGAAAGCTGGAGGGCGCCGAGATACTGGTCACGCATCTTCTCTATCTCTTCCTGAGGGAAGGTAGGGTTGTAGAGCACATCCGTGAGGATGTCCATCATCCGGTCCGTGTATTTGGTCAGTGTGGTGAAACCGATGGAAGTGGAACCGGTACGGAACGAAGCACCGAGAAAATCCACCTCGTTGTTGATCTGCTCGGCGGTACGGTTGGAAGTACCCTTGCTCCAGACCTCTCCGAAAAACTGGGACTCGCCGGCCTTGTCTCCTTCCACGAAGGGATCAATGATGAAATTTATACCCACACTTACCAGAGGGCGGTCATGGTCTTCCACGAGGATGACACGGAGTCCGTTGTCAAGAGTGAATTTCTCGAAATCCCCGAACTCCACTACGGGAGCGGGACCGGCCTCGGGCACCTTGGTTCTGTCTATCTGGGCGCTCGACTGGAAAACGGACAGCAGGGCGGCTGCAATTGTAATGGATAATATCTTTTTCATATCGCTGTTCTTGTCTTATGATTAGTTCTGTTTGGGAAGATAGTAAATCGAAATCTTCTGAGTGGGGTCAATGTACTTTTTGGCCACCTCGAGTACCTTCTCCTTGGTCAGGGAAGAGTAGTTCTCCATTGTCTCATTGACGAAGTTTGTATTCTTGAAATAGGTATAGGCGGTGGCAAGGCTTTCGGCGGTCTCCTCGATTGTGGAGTTGGACCTGGCCTGGGCCATTTCCACCATGTTCATCACCTTCTGGAACTCCTCGTCCGTCATACCGTTCTCCAACAGTCCGTAGACCTCGGCATCCACATCGGACTCCAGCACGGACAGATCCACTCCGTTAGGAATAGCCTGGATTACAAAGGCGCCCGGATGCTCAAAAGGCAGAATCATTCCGAGGGCCATCAGACCGGTCTTCTTGTTATCCACGATCCGGGCCTGGAAACGGGCGGAGTTGCCCTGAGAGAGGATGGCGTTGAACACATCCATTGCAAAGTAATCCTCCGTACCGTATGCAGGGGCGGGATAAGCCTCGATCAGCATGGGCATCTGTATGTTGTCATAGACGGTATCCTTGATGGGAGCAGTACGTTTAGGCTCCATATTCGGATCCGGACGGCGGGGTTCCACAGTACCTGCGGGTATATCGCCGAAATACTCCTCAATCCACTCCTTGGTCTGCTTGACATCGAAGTCACCGCAGATGGTCAGCACGGCATTGTTGGGTTTGTAGAACATGTCGTGGAAGTCCTGGAAGTCCTGGACGGATGCGTTACGGATATGTTCCTCGGAACCGAGTATGTCATGACTGTAAGGGTGCACTTTGAATGAGTTGGCCTGAATCTTTGTCATCACAGTACCATAAGGCTGGTTGTCGCGGGTCTGACCCATCTCCTGGCAAACCACATTTTTCTGGGTATTGACACCTATGTCCTCAATCTTGGGATGCAGCATCCTCTCTGACTCGAGCCACATTCCGAGTTCCAGCTGGTTGGAGGGCAGCAGTTCGAAATAATAGGTGCGGTCCCACGAAGTGTTGGCGTTCAGCGAGCCGCCGGCTTCGGACACATAAGTGGCATACTCGCCGCGGCCTATATTCTCGGTTCCCTCGAACATCAGATGCTCGAAAAAGTGAGCGAAACCGGTGAGGTGGGGTTCCTCGTTCTTTGAGCCCACATGGTACATTACGGAGATTACGACATTGGGGGTCTTGTGGTTCTGGGAAAGAATCACATGAAGACCATTGTCGAGGTCGTACTCCTCGAATTTGATATTCTGTGCCGATGCGGCAAAAGGCAGCAGTACTGCCGTCAGAATAAGGCTTAAAATGCTTTTCTTCATACGTTGGTTAAAAATTGTTGTTAATGTTTTTATTATTTCCCTTCATATATCACTTTTCCATCCTTTAGCAGATACCTGTCCCCGGTACCCGGACATACAGCAACACCGTCCGCACCGAATTCAAGACGGTACCCGGCCCTGCTCATCCATCCGATCTGCCGTGACGGGTTGCCCACCACAAGGGCGTAAGGCGGTATATCGCCTACAACTACCGCACCGGCACCGACAAAGGCCCATTCACCGATATCATGGCCGCACACGACCGTAGCATTGGCCCCTATCGTAGCGCCTTCCCCTACCTTCGTGCTGAGATATTCCCCACGTCTGTTGACCGCACTGCGTGGATTCAGCACATTGGTGAACACGCAGGACGGGCCGAGGAAGACATCGTCTCCGCATACCACTCCTGTATATACTGACACATTGTTCTGCACCTTGACATTGCGGCCGAGGACCACTCCGGGGGATATGACCACGTTCTGTCCGATATTGCAGTCCGGACCGAGTACGGCACCGGTCATTATATGGGAGAAATGCCATATCCGGCACCCCTCTCCTATCGTACATCCGGGGTCTATCACAGCAGTTTCGTGCGCAAAATATTTCTTTTCTTCCATCTTCCTATTTTCTGAAAAATTCTTTCACCGCTCCAGCGATGCGCTCCTGCATACCTGAATCCAATTCAGTGTGCATAGGCAGCGACAGCACGCCTGAGGCCAGATACTCGGAAACGGGAAGCGACAGATCCGGTTTGAGGTAGGCTTTCTGACGATGCAGGGGAAGCGGATAATATATCATGGACGGAATACCGCAAGACGCCAGATGTTCTTTCAGAGCATCCCTGCGTCCGTCAGCCACTTTCAGAGTAAACTGATGATATACATGGGTACTGTAGGCAGATTCGGCCGGAAGTTCGATTCCGTCTACATCACCAAGCATTTCCCTGTACCTTGCCGCAGCCTCCTGCCTGGCCTGACAGTACTCCCCGAGATGACGGAGCTTGACTTCGAGAACAGCTGCCTGGATGGTATCAAGACGGGAATTGCAGCCCACCACATCGTGATGGTATTTTACCTGCTGGCCATGATTTGCCGTCATCCGTATCCGCCCGGCAAGTTCAGGGTCATCAGTGAAAACAGCACCGCCGTCACCGTAGCATCCGAGGTTTTTCGACGGGAAAAAAGAAGTGCAGCCTATATGTCCGATGGTTCCGGTGTGCCTGCAACTTCCGTCCCTGAACCTGTAAACGGCTCCGAGGGACTGCGCATTGTCCTCAATTACATACAGACCGTGGGCTTGTGCAAACTCCATGATGGGGGCCATGTCGCAGCTCTGACCGAAAAGATGGACGGGTATAATGGCTCTGGTCCTGGGTGTCAGGGCCTTTTCTATGAAACGTATGTCCGTATTGAAAGTATCGCGGTCCACATCCACCATCACCGGAACAAGCCCGAGCAAGGCAATGACTTCAGCCGATGCCACATAGGTGAATGCAGGGACAATGACCTCATCCCCCGGTCTCAGGCCGAGGGCCATGAGCGATATCTGGAGGGCATCCGTACCGTTGCCGCAGGGAATGACATAAGCGGCTCCCGCATATTGTGCAAGAGCCGAGGCGAAACGTCCGACCGCCGGACCGTTGATAAAAGCAGAACTGTCGATGACCTCCGCTATGGCAGCATCAACTTCCGCCTTGATTTTCATGTACTGACCGTGAAGGTCTACCATCTGTATCCTCTGCAGCATCACTTCCCCACTCATTTTACCAGCCGAAAGGATGAGGAGCCAGAGGCAGTTTCGCCAAAGGATGATAATCACCCTTCAGGCCTATCGGCACAGCATTCCGTATTTGACTTACTATCTCTATGCAGGGACGGGCCTCGCTGATGCGGAATCCCTCTCCTGCAAGTATCTTCTCATAGCTTCTTGTATGCAGCTCTGTAAATCCCGCACTGAACTCGAACTCTTCCCCGTCAATCATGATTGTGCGGTAGGTACGTTTCTCTCCCTGAACCGCATTCTCCGGCAGATTGTCGGCGTTTATGCTCAGGAAGTAACGTACACGTGCCTTTTTCAGCCCCAAATAGCCTGCCACGCGGTCGTGGCTCTTGACATGCACTATGTTCTCGCTGACAGGACCGAAAATCCACTGCAGCATATCGTAAAAATGTACGCCTATGTTCGTGGCCACCCCACCGCTCTTGTGTTCGTCCCCTTTCCATGAGGCATAGTACCAGTTGCCCCTCGATGTTATATAAGTCAGATCCACATCATAGACTTTGTCTGCGGGCCCCTCGTCTATCTTTTTCTTGAGCGCAGCTATAGAATCGTGGAGACGGAGCTGGAGGATGTTGTATGCACTGTGTCCTGTCTCCTGCTCTATTTTCATAATTGCATCGATATTGTGCGGATTCAGGACAGCCGGTTTCTCGCAGATCACATCCGCACCGAGCCTGAGCCCGTACCGCATGTGGGCATCATGAAGATAGTTCGGGGTACATACCGAAAGAATCTCTATCTGCCGCCCGGTCCCCTTGAGCTTTGTACAGTGACGGTCGAAAAGTTCCTGTTCGGTAAAAAAAGCGGCATCCGGGAAGTAGCTGTCCATTATCCCGACACTGTCGAAACGGTCGTACGCCGCCTGGAGAATATTTCCTGTATCCTTGATCGCCCTCAGGTGCCTCGGAGCGATGTATCCGCCGACACCTATCAGCGCAAAATTCTTGGAAGGCATATAGTAATTTTACTTTTATCAAATCATACAAAGATAATAAAATTTACAGAACCATGACAACAATCAGACTAAAGTTCCGCCCGTCTACGGTGACAGGACATCCCGGTACCATCTATTACCAATTGTACCACAAGCAGATGACAAAAAGAATAAACACCAGGATACGCATCTTTCCGCATCAGTGGGACCCTGAGACCGGACATATCCTTTCCGGAACACCGGAGAACAGGGTTCTGGAAGAAGTACGCAGGAAAATATACCGGGACATGAGGATGCTTGAGAATATAGCCTCGGGGATGGAAGCCTCCGGAAAGGAATTCTCACTGAACGAACTGGCAGAACGATTCAAGTCGGTGCATTCCGATGTCCACACCAGGTCATACGTAGAGGAAGATATCGCGTCCCTTACCTGCAACATGAAGCTCGGTACGGCCAACAACAGGCGGAAAGCACTCAGCAGCTTCCTCTCGTTCCTTGGACACAAGGACATTCCACTGACAGAATGGAACGGCAGCCTGTTCTCGGAATATGCCGCCTGGCTAAGCAGACGCAAGGTCGCCCCAAACACTGTCTCTTTTTATATGAGAACCCTTCGTTCCGTTTACAACAAGGCTGTAAGGGAAGGACTTGTAGAGCAGAACCATCCGTTCAGAAATGTCTATACCGGAATAGACAAGACACGCAAGAGAGCCGTCAGCGAAAACATAGTCCTGCGCATGATGCAGCTGGACCTGAGCCGGTCCCGTCCCCTGGAACTGACGCGCGACCTGTTTGTGTTCAGCTACTGCACAAGGGGAATGGCTTTCGTTGACATAGCAATGCTGCGCCACATGGACATAAGAGGAGACTGCATCCTGTATGCCCGAAAGAAAACAGGACAGATCATGAGGGTAAGGATCGAACCCTGCACAAAAAGCATACTTGACAAATACTCGAGACTTCATCCGGATTCCCCGTACGTCTTTCCCCTCATCAAGTCAGAAGACAACAAGGATATCTACAGACAGTACCAGACCGCCCTCGGATACTACAACCGCAAACTGAAACGCCTTGGCCGCATGCTCGGGCTCGACACTCCCCTCTCCTCCTATACGGCCCGCCACACCTGGGCCACATCCGCCCGGGACCACAACACACCCATTGCCGTCATCAGCTCCGGCATGGGGCACACTTCCGAACGCACCACACAGATTTACCTGGCAGGCATCAGCGACTCGATAATCGACCGGTTCAACCATCACATACTCGACCCGCTCAACAGGGCGGTAAAGAATATGTAAGGACACATTTTGCAAGAAACTTTAGATAGGACACAAATAATTACTTAGATTTGCAGTCTGACACTATGATAGCTGCAGCACAAAATACGACTTCTGAAACTCCAGTTCAATGGTTTGCCATGAGCGCGACTTTCCGCCGGGAAATCAAGGCCAGGGCCTTGCTTGAAGCCGCCGGGATAGAGTGCTTCATCCCCATGCGGTATATGCCTGTAACCAAACGTAACGGACATAAGGTCAAGGAACTGGTTCCAGCAGTACACAACCTTATCTTCGTGCGCGCCAGGAGGGAGGATATCCAGACCATAAAGACCGATATCCCATACCTCCAGTGGCTTACCCGTCCATGCGACGGAAAGAATGTTCCGATCATAGTTCCTGACAACGAAATGGAACAGTTCATCAAAGTCACCAAAGACTGCAACGAACAGCTTGTATATCTCCGCCCGGATGAGATCGACCTGAAAAAAGGGACACCTGTACGCATACTCGGTGGTCCTTTCAACGGAGTATCCGGAACCTTCATAAAAGTCCGCGGACACCGCAGCCGCCGCATCGTGGTCATGCTCCAGGGCATAATTGGCGTTGCGATGGCAGAGGTGACTCCCGACCTGATCGAAGTGTTGGGGGAATAACCCCTTTACTCAGAAAATCAGCTCCGTCTCCCCAGGTGCACAGAGATCGCAGATGCCGCATGGCTTGCATTGCTCCTGGCCGAAGTAAGCGGAGAGGCGGCGGGAGCGGCAGGCTGACTGGGCGGCTGAGCGGTCGCTGACGGGAGAGATGTAGGTGTACATGGCGTCGAGACGTTCCTTGAAGAGACGCTTGCGCTGCCCGTAATTCTTTTCGGAAAGGTACAGATTACTTGGTGTAAGCCTTTCGCCGGCAAAACAGATGAGAGGCGAACGGGCCTTCGGGATATATTTCAGGATTCCTGAACGGGAAAGATTCAGGAGTTTCAGGCTGACCACACGGGACGGCTGCTGTATGACACGTGCGATATAATCCTCGTCGATTGAGACAAGGTGTGAGAACAGACCCGGGTAAATACGCATAAGGGCCTTTACGAAAGTATCCATGGATGGGTCCGAGAGCTGGATGCGGTAAAGTTCGTCGCGGCTGACGATAAATGTAATGCGGGTAGGGTTGTCTATCTCGTCTGTAACACTCCAATACCCTGCTGTCTCGATGTACTTTATTGCATTGTATGCTGTCGCGGCATTCAGCCTGTACCTGCGCACGAAATCCATCAGGCTGAACTTATAGACCGCCCCTGCACCGTCCTCATAGGCAATATCGAAAAACCTGTACATCTTCTGGTATATGTCCGCAATGTAGTCCAGACCGGGGAACGTACTTTGATAGATGGCTTCCAGACGTCTGATATCTGTCTTGTTCCACAGCAGCACGGCCCATGAGCGCATCCCGTCGCGGCCCGCCCTGCCTGCCTCCTGATAATATGACTCCACCGCTTCCGGCACGTCAAAATGACAGACAAACCGTACGTCAGGCTTGTCGATTCCCATCCCGAAAGCATTGGTGGCAACGATTATCCTCAAATCCCCTTTCATCCATCTTTCCTGAACCGCACTCCGTTCCTCCTTGCTCAGTCCGGCATGATAGAATCCTGCATCCACCTTCTGCGAACACAGGAAGGATGCCACATCGCGTGTAGCCTTCCTCTCTCTCACATACACTATTCCCGTCCCCTGCACGGCACGGCTCAGCGAAAGCAGCGCCCCGTACTTGTCTTCCGTCTTCCGCACTATATATGACAGGTTCGGACGCTCGAAACCGGAACATATTATATTGTCCTTGCGGAAATGCAGCTTTTCCTCTATATCCCTTGCAACTGAAGGTGTGGCAGTTGCTGTCAGAGCGATCACCGGCACTCCCGGCAGCTGTCCGCGCATGTCGGCGATTTTAAGGTAGTCCGGACGGAAGTCGTACCCCCATTGGGATATACAGTGCGCCTCATCCACCACGATGAAATTCACCTGCATCTTTTCCACACGCCTGCGGAAAATTTCCGTCCGCAGCCTTTCCGGGGAAAGATAAAGGAACTTGTAGTCACCGTAGACGGCATTGTCCAGCGTAATGTCTATTTCCCTACGGGTCATACCCGAATGTACCGCAAGTGCCTTTATGCCACGTGCATGCAGATTCCGGACCTGATCCTTTATAAGTGAGATCAGCGGGGAAACGACTATTGCAAGTCCTTCCCGCATCATGGTCGGGAGCTGGAAACACAATGACTTGCCTCCCCCCGTCGGCAGGATTGCCAGCACATCTTCGCCCGCCAATGCCGATGCGATGATGTCCTCCTGCTTAGGGCGGAAAGACGTATATCCCCAATATTTTCTCAACATTTCTTTCACTTTTGCAAAGATAGTGAATATTTTGGCAAAATATTTGCATACGAGCGGTTGGACTTAAAGATTTTTACGGATACTGATTAAATAAATAAACCTAACAAAGTAACACAATGGCTAAAATCGATTTAACCAAGTACGGCATCACCGGGACGCCCGAAATTATCTACAACCCCTCTTACGAGGACCTCTTCAAAGCTGAGATGGATCCCTCTCTCACCGGTTATGAGAAAGGACAGCTGACAGAGCTCGGTGCCGTAAACGTAATGACCGGTATCTACACCGGACGCTCGCCTAAAGATAAATTTTTCGTAATGGACGAGACCTCCAAGGACACCGTATGGTGGACTTCGGACGCATACAAGAATGACAACAAGCCCGTGACCAAGGAGACCTGGAAAGTCCTCAAGGACCTCGCTTCCAAGGAACTTTCCGGCAAGAAGCTCTACGTGATGGACACCTTCTGCGGCGCCAACGAGAACACCCGCCAGAAGATCCGTTTCATCATGGAGGTGGCATGGCAGGCACACTTCGTAAAGAACATGTTCATCCGCCCCACCGAAGAGGAGCTGGCAAGTTACGGCGAGCCTGACTTCGTTGTCCTCAATGCCTCCAAGGCCAAGGTAGAGAACTACAAGGAACTAGGTCTGAACTCCGAGACAGCGGTAGTCTTCAACCTCACCGAGAAGATGCAGGTAATCCTGAACACCTGGTACGGCGGTGAGATGAAGAAGGGTATGTTCTCCTACATGAACTACCTCCTCCCCCTGCGCGGCATCGCTTCCATGCACTGCTCCGCCAACTGCGGCGAGGACGGCGACACAGCCATCTTCTTCGGTCTGTCCGGCACAGGCAAGACCACCCTTTCCACAGATCCCAAGCGCCGCCTGATCGGTGACGATGAGCACGGCTGGGACGATGACGGTATCTTCAACTTCGAGGGCGGATGCTACGCCAAGGTCATCAACCTCTCCAAGGAGAACGAGCCCGACATCTACAACGCCATCCGTCGTGACGCTCTCCTCGAGAATGTGACTGTGGACGCCAACGGCAAGATTGACTTCGCCGATAAGAGTGTTACCGAAAACACCCGTGTATCCTACCCTATCTACCACATCAAGAATATAGTTAAGCCTGTATCGAAGGCCGGCCACGCCTCCAAGGTCATCTTCCTGACCGCAGATGCGTTCGGAGTTCTGCCTCCCGTATCCAAGCTGACCCCGGAGCAGACCAAATACTACTTCCTGAGCGGCTTCACCGCCAAGCTCGCTGGAACAGAGCGCGGTATCACCGAGCCTACCCCCACCTTCTCCGCATGCTTCGGAGCAGCATTCCTCTCCCTGCATCCCACCAAGTACGGTGAGGAGCTCGTGAAGAGAATGGAGAAAGTAGGCGCCACCGCTTACCTCGTGAACACCGGCTGGAACGGTACCGGCAAGCGTATCTCCATCAAGGATACCCGCGCCATCATCGACCGTATCCTCGACGGCAGCATGGACAAGGCAGAGACCACAACCATTCCTTACTTCAACCTTGCCATCCCTACCAAGCTCGACCAGGTGGACACCAACATCCTCGATCCCCGCAACACATACGCAAAACCCGAGGACTGGGATGTAAAGGCAAAGGATCTCGCAGGCCGCTTCATCAAGAACTTCGAGAAGTTCACTGGCAATGAGGCAGGCAAGGCTCTCGTAGCTGCCGGTCCCAAGCTCTAATCCGATGCGTCATAACGGGCAAACTGCTGCGTTGCCTTCGGTATCATGGCTCAGTCATTTACAGAAGTAAACTCTTCGCCCTGAACCTCGACGCCTTGCATTTTACCCATTCTGACACATCTCAGGTGGAAATTACACTATACTTTAAAATGATTCATAGAGGCTGTGCTGAGCGATTCCCGGCACAGCCTTTTATTTAAAAAGCCACTATACATTTTCGTTGTATTTTAATTCATTGGTTTTCAAATCATTGTAAATTTAACAAAATGTAAGAAGACACTAAACTGCCCAAATTACGACTATTTTAAGGCCTCCTTACATTTTCCCATTTACTGAAGCATCTGATTATCATCGTCTTTCATCTCAACTAAAATGTATAGTGGGATTTTCAGAATGTTGAGCCCATGTATTTTTTATTGAAATGAGACGCGCAATGCATATCGCACTTTTTGTTCTGGGGGCCTTAGTGGCCGTATTTCTGATATTCCTGCTGACAGCCGTCATCACTGATTACCGTCCCGCCGGAAGGGAGGTATTGCAGGACCGCTCCGGCATTTCATCCGACACCACGGAGGTACTCCCCGACTCCCTCTCGATTCTCTGCTGGAACATCGGCTACGGCGGCCTCGGCGACGATATGGACTTTTTCTACGACGGCGGCACCCAGGTACGCACGTCCAGGGAGCGGACCCTGGCCAATATCGACGGCATCATAACGGAGATACGCCGCCACAATCCGGACATCATCCTCCTTCAGGAGGTGGACGAGTGCTCGAGGCGCACTTACCGCATCAACGAGGTGGAGATGCTGCGCGAGGCATTCCCCGACTATCACATTTTCTTAGGATACAACTACAAATCATTCTTTGTCCCCATCCCCCTGAAAGCCCCGATGGGAAAGGTCGCCAGCGGAGTTGTGCTGATGTCCCGTACTGCTCCGGAAGAAGTTGTGCGATGGCAGTATCCGTCCCGCTTTCCATGGCCCGTAAGTATGTTCAATCTGAAGCGATGCCTGCTTACAGCATCATTCCGTAAGGCAGACGGCGGGAGCATCATCATAGGCAATACCCATAATACAGCCTATGACACAGGCAACATGCGAACAGCTGAAACCGGATTTATCGGGGAAATGACCAAGAAGCTCAGATCCGGCGGCATCCCGTTCATAATAGGTGGAGACTGGAACCAGTATCCGCCGGCCTACACGCCGTCCCCGGATGAGGACAGCAACCCGCATTTCTCCACAGTACGCCTGGATGAAGACCTGCTCGGCGGTACCGGACGCATAATCTACGACAGACAGACCAAAACCCTCAGGCATCTCAATACCGTATTCGGTCCTGAATCAGTACTTACTGTCACCGACTATTTCTACGTGTCTCCTGACATCCGGGTGGATACGATGCAGGCCATCGACCTGCGCTTCCGCTATTCAGACCATCAGCCGGCAGTACTCAGGATAAAACTCTGAGTTCTGCCGGCTGACGGCTGTTTTTATTGTTCCTGTATTGGATCCTTCTATCTCAGGACGGCTCCGAACTGACTTGACAAGGCATTGAGGACACGTCCTACAACCTGTTCTACATATTTGTCCGTAAGAGTCTTGTCGTAATCCTGCAGAGTAAGGCTGATTGCATACTGTTTCTTGCCCTCAGGTATCTTGTCCCCTCTGTACACATCGAAGAGCACGACCTTTCGCAGAATCTTCTTTTCCGCCGAAAAGGCAGCCTTGCGTATATCAGCGAAAGACACATTCTCATCAAGCAGCAGTGCAAGATCCCTTCTTACTTCGGGATACTGAGGCAGTTCGCGGTACACCACCTTACTTCTGAGGTACAGTTTGAGCAGTTGGTTCCAGTCGATCTCGGCTGCAAATACAGGCTGCTTTATATCAAACTGACGCAAGCGGGCCGGAGCCACGGTTCCGAGCATCAGAAGAGTCTTTCCGGAAGACGGTAACCTGTATGCCAGACCCTCTGAAAAGAGATCGGCAGGAGCAGCACCGTATTCCAGGCTGTTCAGGTCTACACCTAAACGCCGCAGCAACAGTTCTACATATCCTTTCAAGGCAAAGAAGTGTCCGGCTCCCACACTGTTTCTCCAGTACTGTGTTCCCTTGCCCACGATAAACATGGACAGGTGCATCCGCTCGCTGTATGAAGCGAGGTTGTTGACCGGATCCCCTTCCCCGGCCGGCTCATAGCGGTAGACATTACCCATCTCGAACAGTTTCAGATCGGTGGACTGGCGGTTAAGGTTGTGGGCGATAACCTCCAGACCGCTGAAAAGCAGGGTCTGCCTCATGGCATTGAGATCGGAGCTCAGCGGGTTTATAACCATGGGAAGATTTGCCTTGGGATAAGTCTTCAGGCCGTTATAGTAGTCCGCTCTGGTCAGGGAATTGTTCATGCACTCCATGAAACCGTTTGCGGCAAGCAGATCGCATGCCTTCACACGCACAGCCTCGGGGTCAGGATTGGGGGTATTGTCGTAGGACGATACTATATGCTCAGGCATTTCCACATTGTCGTAGCCATAGATACGGAGCACTTCCTCCACCACATCGCACTCCCTGTATACATCCACCTTGTAGGCAGGTACTGAGACCTCCGCTCCCTCCGCATCCGATGAAAGGATGCCGAAATCCATGTAGCCGAGTATCCTGAGTATGGTCTCCGCACCTATCTTCTTGCCTATGAGAGCTTCCATTCTGGCAAAATTGAGAGAGACCTTCTTCCGTCCAATCTTCTCAGGATATACTTCGCGGACCTTTCCCACCACCTTTGCGCCTGCAAGTTCCTGCATAAGCAACACAGCCCTTGCTGCCGCATAGGGAATCATCTCCGGATCCGCCCCTCTCTCATAGCGGAAAGACGCATCTGTTTTTATACCCAGTCTCTTGGATGTTCTCCGGATGGAAACGGGATCAAAATAAGCGCTCTCGAGGAATACCGATGTCGTGGATTCCGTGATCCCGGAGTCAAGGCCTCCGAAAATTCCTGCGATACACATCGGCTTCACGGTATCGCATATCATCAGGTCGCCGGATGACAGCGTACGCTCCACTCCGTCGAGGGTCACGAATTTGTCTCCTTCCGAGGCCCTGCGGACCACAACTTTTCCACCTTCGATCTTAGACGCATCAAAGGCATGGAGCGGCTGCCCGGTCTCCATAAGTATGAAATTTGTGATATCCACCACATTGCTGATAGGCCTGAGACCTACGGCAAGAAGTTTTTTCTGCAGCCAGTCGGGTGACGGCCCTATCTTGATATCTTTCAAGGTAACACCCATATACCGGGGAGCACCGTCACTGCTGAGCACTTCTACCGGGATGGACTCTCCTTCTCCGTCACGGAAAGCCGAGACATCGGGAAGGGTAAGTTCCCCGCCAAGATTGTTGAACCTGAGCCATGCCGAAAAATCCCTGGCGACACCTATATGTGAGGCACCGTCCACCCGGTTGGGAGTAAGGCCGATGGTAAAAATCGTGTCTGTTCCGAGATGCAGATAGTCCTTGGCCTTTGTCCCCACTACCGCTTCCGGTTCGAGTACCATGATACCGTCATGGGAAGTACCTATGCCAAGTTCGTCCTCTGCGCAGATCATGCCATAGGACTCGGCACCTCTGATCTTTGACTTCTTTATCTTCACTGTGGATCCGTCGGGAGCAGGCAGACTGGTACCTACCGTTGCCAGAAGCACCTTCTGTCCTGCAGCGACATTGGGAGCGCCGCAGACCACCTGCATAAGCTCTCCTCCCTCGGAAATGCGCACTTTCGTTATATTGAGATGATCCGAATCCGGATGGGGTGCGCACTCCACCACCTCGGCCACAACTACTCCTTCAAGGCCTCCGGGGATATCCTCCACTGTTCTTATTTCCTCTACTTCCAGTCCGATGAATGTAAGGACCTGGGCCACTCTCTCAGGGGAGAGATCGAAAGAGACATACTCTTTCAGCCAATTGTAAGAAACTTCCATATCTCTAAAAATTGAACTCTAATCGAATAATGAATCTACGAATGCTTTTTTGTCAAATATCTGCAGGTCCTCGATACCTTCCCCTACTCCGATAAACTTGACCGGAATATTGAACTGATCGGCTATCCCGAGGACTACACCGCCCTTGGCCGTACCGTCCAGTTTGGTAACAGCAAGAGCCGTCACATCGGTTGCCTTAGTGAACTCACGGGCCTGGACGAATGCGTTCTGCCCTGTAGAGCCATCGAGAACCAGCAAGACCTCATGAGGTGCGTCCGGAACGACTTTCCGCATGACATTCCTTATCTTGGTCAGCTCGTTCATAAGGTTGATCTTATTATGCAGACGTCCTGCCGTGTCGATCAGGACGACATCGATATCCTGTGCTACCGCCGACTTTACCGTATCATATGCGACTGAGGCCGGATCAGCCCCCATATTCTGCTTTACGATAGGAACTCCCGCCCTGTCACTCCATATAACGAGCTGGTCCACGGCCGCAGCCCGGAACGTATCGGCTGCACCGAGCATCACTTTCTTGCCGGATGCCTTCAGATTGGCCGCCAGCTTTCCGATCGTAGTCGTCTTGCCTACGCCGTTCACTCCGACAACCATTATCACATACGGTTTCTTTGAGAAATCAAATACAGGGGCATCCTCCTTGCCCTTCACCTCGAGGAGGGACATCATCTCCTCCTTTAGAATGCTGTAGAGTTCCGCCGTATTCAGATATTTGTCCCTGGCCACTCTCTCCTCCAGCATATCTATAATCTTCAGGGTGGTGTCCACTCCCACATCGGAAGCAATAAGGGCATCCTCTATGCCGTCGAGCACGTCATCGTCCACCCTCGACTTCCCGGCAATTGCTCTCGAGAGCTTGTCAAACAGACCTTTCTTGGTCTTTTCCAGTCCCTTGTCGAGACTCTGCCGCTTGAACCACGCCATTATGCAAGCTCCTCCCCGGGCTGTTTGTCTTCATTCTCCTCTTCCTCTGTCTTCCACCTGCGCGGCCAGGAAGAGCCCTGGTGCCTGATAAAATCCAGACCGAACACGGATGCACAGCCGATACATCCACCGAGGAATGTGAACGCTATCAGGATGACGGCCCTCTTGGGTTTGGATTTCTCAAAAGGCACCACTATCGGCTGTACTACTGAAAGTACGGGGGTATTCTCCTTTACCTGAAGCTCGACCTGGGTCTTCTGTCTTGCCAGCTCGGTGTAGATTGTATTGGACAGATTGTACTCCTGCTCGAGCCTGTCCTGCATAATCATCGAAGTAGCTGTCGTCAGCATCCTGTTGGCATCCTTGAAACGGGCATACTCCTGCTGCTTGTGTTCGAAATCGGCCTTGGCCTCGGCAAACCGGTCATTGACATAGTCCAGGGTCGCCTTGGCCTTTTCTATCTTGTATTCCGTAATGTACTTCTCGAGGAGATTGAAGGCGGCAGTGGCCACTTCCGCTGCAGCTACCGGCTCAGGCATATCGACGGAAAGCTGCACATAGCCGTCCTTGTCATTGATCTCTATCTTTATAAGCTTCTCCACGATACCTTTGCAGGCATATTCATCTTCCGTGAATACGGGAAGGCCCGATTCCATGATGGCTGACGAATCCTGCACAGGTTCTCCCTTTATCGCATGGATAATGACGCCGGGCAGACCTATTGTATATTTCATAATCGTGCCGACAAGAGAGGGCTTGTTGTATTCCTCATTCGTATAGTAGTCGAACAGAGTAACCTTTTCCGGCCACTCCTCGAACTTTATGGGAGTGTACATCAGTTCCTTGAGAAAATCCACATTGGACAGAAGCTGCGGATACACAGCCGGAGAGAGGGACTCGCTGCCGTTCATGCTGCCGATATTGATACCGGCAAGGGCCGCAAGCGATGACATGGACGAACTGACTCCCTGCTGGGATGTCTGGGGTACAAATATCGTCGATGCCGTATACCGCTTCGGCGAAAGAAAGGCTACGAGAAGTCCGAAAACCATGAACCCGAGGGTCACATATAGAATGAATATCTTCTTCTTCCACAAGCGCTTGAACAACGCTATCAGGTCTATCTCCTGTTCCTGCATGTCTTCTGTCTGAGCCTGGGGCTGCTGAATGTTCTGCTGTTCTGCCATACTTTACTTACTCGGTTAATAAACATAATCTGCAAAAATATGAAATAGGTTACTATTATCCAAATATAAGAATTAACTACATTTGACTACATTTGCGGGAAATTTAAAACTCCGTCCATGAACACTAAAACAAAAGGATATATTTTAGGAGCCATAGCTGCCGCGACATACGGCATGAACCCCCTTTTCGCCCTGCCACTGTACAGTGGAGGGATGAATCCTGAATCCGTCCTGTTCTTCAGATATCTGTTCGCACTCCCCATCCTCGCGGTAATGATCAGGGCACGCGGAAGGTCCTTCAGGGTCAACCGCAAGGAAGCCCTGACCCTTGTGGTTATGGGCCTGCTTGTAGCCATATCGTCACTGACCCTGTTCCAAAGCTACAATTTCATGGAGGCCGGCATCGCATCCACCATTCTATTCGTATACCCCATAATGGTGGCACTCATCATGTCTCTGGTATTCAAGGAAAAACTGACCATCCAGACAGGTATCTGCCTGATAATGGCCCTCGGCGGCATTGCCATGCTTTACAAGGGGGGAGACGGGACCACACTGAGCCTCACCGGCACTGTCCTGGCACTGCTCTCTGCACTGACCTACGCAATATATATTGTAGGCATCAACCAGACTACTCTGAAAAACACAGCAACCCTTACAGTAACATTCTACGTCCTGCTGTTCGGCGTATCACTTTTCATTTTCAGACTGCTGACCGGTGTCGAGCTCACCGTACCGTCCAAATGGTACCTCTGGGGCAATGTTGTGGCCCTCGCCATTTTCCCTACAGCCATCTCATTCCTCTGCACGACCAGCGCCATACAGTACATCGGCTCCACCCCCACCGCCATTCTCGGCGCACTCGAGCCGGTTACGGCGATCATATTCGGAATCACCATCTTCGGAGAACGCATGACACCGCGTGAAGCCATGGGAATTGTCCTCATACTCATTGCAGTGACCCTCGTCATTGCCGGAGGCAGCATCACGCTCCAGATGACACGTTTCCGCAAGATGTTTCCCAAACTGCCGCGTCACAGACACAACCCTCAGGAGAGACAGTAAAAAAAATTCCGGCAGACCGTCCTGATCTGCCGGAATCATATTTATGTAAGGTGTGATGATTAGTTGCGGGCGATGTAGCGGGCCATCTCAAGAACCTTGTTGGAATAGCCCCACTCGTTGTCATACCAGGAAACCACCTTTACGAAGGTAGGATCGAGCTGGATACCGGCCTTTGCGTCGAAGATGGAAGTACGGGAGTCACCGCGGAAGTCGGTGGATACCACTGACTCGT
>ENA-OOXJ01000936-OOXJ01000936.1-human-gut-metagenome-genome-assembly--contig:-NODE-936-length-21302-cov-3.078646_pt1 | contig 21302 bp, 14 predicted proteins | sample MGYA00241587_ERZ501343 | MGnify/ENA primary metagenome ERZ501343 (study PRJEB25962, sample SAMEA2042918) | human gut metagenome | biome: human gut; feature: human-associated habitat; material: faeces... | reverse complement strand
TCGGGCGTTTTTTTTAAAATGAAATGTGCTTATCTCGCTGTTGTTTAATAGGATAGCGAAATCCTTACAATTAAACTAGCTTTGAAATAGCAATTTCGTGGATGAAAAATGCCATCAGTATTCTTGTTACAAGTGAGCGGTTTGCTTGTGACGGGTTACAAGTTTGCTTGTAACAGGTCGTAAGTTTGCTCGCAACAGGTTATAAGTTCGTTTGCAATGGGTAACTAACACCTTTGATTGAGCCTGATTTTGCATAATTCTCGTATGAATAGTAGTTTTTTTACCGTTTTAATGCAAATTTATACGCTTTGAACTTTGCTGTTCTTGCTATTTGGGCAGTTTTGAAATACTTGGCGGTTAGTGATGCGAACGTATGTTGAACAAAAAGTCTTCGTATCCATAGTTTTTGATGTCAATTTGATAAAGTCCCCAATTAACTCCAAGTATTAAAAAAATGTTGTTTTATGGCTTTTTTGCTTTTTCTTTACCGGTATGTTTTGTGTCTGGCTGGAGTGCTTGGTGTTTAGTAGAAAATAGCGCGTATATGCCTGTACAAGGCAGTTTAAGGGCTGTGGCGATTTCATTTTTCATAGGTGTAAAATATGTTTTTCAACACTATTTAGATTAGTATAATGATAGGATAAAATAGTATAATTTAAGAAATAATGACTTCGTACCTTTGCAGTGGGTAAAATTAAAATTAAAAATAATGCCAATGAAGAACAAGAAAATGTTAAGGTGGCTGATAGCATTATTATGTTTGATGCCACAATTGTTGCTCGCACAAAACATTCGTGTGCAAGGCACAGTCGTTGATGAAACGGGGATGAGCATGATTGGTGTGTCCGTGTTGGTCAAAGAGACTTCCACGGGTGTTATTACCGATTTGGATGGAAACTTCTCTCTGGAAGTTACTCCCGGCAGTACACTTGTCTTTTCGTATGTAGGCTATAAGTCGCAAGAACTGAAAGCTGCCGAAGGGAAAACGATGCGTGTGGTTATGGAACCGGACACGCAGACACTGGACGAAGTGGTAGTTATTGCCTATGGCCAGCAGAAAAAGGTGACGGTGACGGGATCTATTTCTAACGTAAGCAGCAAGGAGTTGCTAAAATCTCCGTCTGCTTCTTTGGGTAATGCCATTTCGGGTAAATTGCCGGGTTTGTCTACCGTACAGTATTCCGGTGTTCCGGGTGCCGATGATCCTACTATCTTTATTCGTGGCCAGGCTTCTCTGAATGGTTCTACTCCGTTGGTACTTGTGGATGGTGTGGAGCGTTCGTTTACGCAAATCGACCCGAACGAAGTGGCCGATATTACTGTGCTTAAAGATGCTTCTGCTACGGCCGTTTACGGTGTGCGTGGTGCAAATGGTGTAATCTTGGTGACTACCAAACGTGGTGAAGCCGGCAAAACCAATATTTCGGTTTCTACTTCGTGGGGCTTGCAGACCGTAACCCAGTTCTTGGATATGGCCGATTCGTATACGTATGCTACGACCTTCAACAATGCACGTATCTCGGATGGAAATGAAATCCGTTTCTCGCCCGAAGTCGTGGAACACTTCCGTACACACGACCAGCCGCTTCTTTATCCGGATATCGACTGGGTTGACTATATTATGAAAGATGTGGCTTTGCAGAGCCAGCACAATGTTTCGGTAACGGGTGGTAACCAAGTGGCACGTTATTTTGTGTCGTTGGGTATGCTCGATCAGGATGGTATGTTCAAAACCTTTGGCGAAGATCCTAACTCCAACTTTGCTTACCGTCGTTATAACTATCGTGCCAACTTGGATTTGTCGTTGGGCAAGATTCATGAGCTCTCCATCAACCTGGGTGGACGCGTAGAAAACAAGCGTTCTATCGGTAACAATGGAGGCGACGACGGAGAAGAGTATATTTTCCGTTATCTGATGGATGCGCAGCCATTCTCGGGTGCCGGTATTGTAGACGGCATGTGGATTAAGACCAATCCGGCCCTTATCAGTAACGAAAGTGCCGTGAGCCAGCGCGATGGTCTGGATACATTCTACGGACAGGGATACAAGCAGACCACGACCAATGTGTTGAACCTTGACTTGATTTACAAGCTCAAGTTGGACTTCGTCACCAAAGGTCTTGACCTGCGTCTGAAGGGCTCGTACAATTCCACTTATTATACGGTAAAAAACCGTACCTGTGGACAACCGGCTCAGTATATGCCTTATCTGAACAGTGCCGGTGAAATTGTCTTCCAGCGTAGTGGCGATTACTGGAATCTGGGTTACTCGGACAACTCCTGGCCGGAACGCAACTGGTACGCCGAGGCAAGCCTCAACTATTCGCGAAGCTTTGGCGGGCACAATGTCTCGGGATTGTTGCTCTACAACCAGTCAAAGAGTTACTACCAGTGGGATGCTCAGAACAGTGCCTATATCTCTATTCCGAAAGGCTATGTAGGCCTGGTGGCACGTGCCACATACGACTATTTGCATCGTTACATGGTCGATGTGAACATGGGTTACAACGGATCCGAAAACTTTGCCAAAGGACATCGTTACGGATTCTTCCCCTCGGCTTCTATCGGATGGACGGTTTCGGAAGAAAAGTTCTGGCAACCGGTTAAAAAGGTGGCTTCCTATTTAAAACTGCGTGCATCGGTCGGTACAGTGGGTAACGACAACTGCCAGGGCTACCGTTTCCTTTATTTGCCGGCCGCCTGGACCATTACCAATGGCTATTATAACAACATCGGCGATTATGCCGGATATAACTTTGGTACGACCAATACTACGTTCCTGCCGGTTGCCCGTGAATATTCTTCGGCTTCGCCCGACGTTACTTGGGAAACGGCCGTGAAGTACAATTACGGTTTCGATGCCAAATTCTGGAACGATAAAATCAGTCTGAGTTTTGATTACTTCCAGGAAGACCGCAAGAACATTCTTATCAATAACGAAAGTATGATTCAGGCTCCTACGGCCTTGCGTCCTTCTTATATCAATTACGGTCGTGTAAAGAATCATGGTTATGAAATTACATTGAGCTATTCCGACCGTATCGGTAAAGACTTCTCGTTCACCATTTCTCCGACTGTTTCTTATGCTAAGAACAAAATCATAGAGCAGGCCGAGATTACCAAACCTGATAAACTGGTGAAAGCCAATAGTTACATGGGTAAGAAGTTGGGCTTGACAGAAGATACAGCGGTGTCGCCCGACTGGACGTATGCCACTGGCCACTCCATCGGTGCCCGCAAAGGATATCTGTTCTTTGAATTCTATGAAGAGGGTGTAACCGAACAGCGCTATCGCGAGGCTTTTGGGCAAGACATTCCTACCCAGCTGGTAGCCAACCTGCAAAACGGTGATGCAGTATACGTGGATTTGGACGGTGATGGCGTGATAACCGAGGAATACGACCAGATGTACATGGGCTATACGGATAATCCGGAATATACATTTGCACTGAACTTTAGCATGCAGTACAAGAATTTTGACTTCTCCATGTTGTGGTCGGGAGCAGCCAATGTATCCCGAAATCTGGACGGTGTGTATCGTCAACCTTTCGGCCAGCAGTACAATTCTTCGTTGTTGCAATGGGTAGTCGACAATGCTTGGACGGAGGAAACGGCAGCAACGGCCAAGTTGCCTCGTATTACCTTTACCAATGAAAAGCAGAATCAAGCCAATTCTAACATCTGGTACTATGACTCCAAATACATACGTTTGAAAAACGTGGAATTGGGTTATAACATCAACGACGTTTCGTGGTTGCCTAAAGGATGTAATCTGAGAATTTACGCTAACGGTACCAACTTGCTGACCTTTACTCCGCTGGATGCCAATGACCCTGAAAATACGGGAGGCGGATATGGAAGTTTCATTAAATATCCGTTGATGCGTGTATTTAACCTTGGCTTGAAGATTAATTTTTAAATTAGGAGGTACAAATGAAAAAAATAACATATTACGTTAGTGTTGCACTGATTGCAGCCGGTTCGTTGTTGACTTCCTCTTGCGTAGACCAGATAACGGTGGGAGACGGTTTCCTGGAAAAAGCAGAAGGAGAAGATGTGAACGAAGATTTGATTTTTTCCAAGAAAGTTTATACTGAATATCTGCTATGGCAATGTTACGAAGGTCTGTATAGCCCGTTCAAAGGTTGTTATACACTAAACTCGGGTGTAATGGAGGCATTGTCGGACATTATGCACTCAGAATTGGGCTGGGATGAACTGGGACGTATGTTCTATACCGGAAACTTGACTGCCGCCAATGCCAACTCCGGTTGGGTACAGAGCCGGTTTGCTTTTATTTCGCAGGGAGGTATTCAGAACATGAGTAACCAGAGCAAACGCTCTATCTGGAATTGTGTGCGCGATTGTGAATTGCTGATTGACAATATTCATCGCGTTCCCGATATGACCGATGCCGAAAAGGCACGTTATACGGCTGAAGCCAAGATTATTCTGGCATCTAAATATTTTGACGGTATCCGTCATTTTGGTGGACTGCCTATTGTAGACCACGCTTTCAAAGGTGAGGACCAGATGGAAGAAGGACGTTCTTCGCTCGAGAAGACGGTAAACTTTGCCGTAAATTTGTTGGATGAGGCTATTGCCGAACCTAATTTGCCCTGGGCATTGCCCGATGCCGATTTGGCAACTTGGGCAGGCCGTATGACTAAAGGTGCTGCGGTAGCTCTGAAAGCCAAACTGTTGTGTTTCGTAGCCAGCCCTATTTTCAATAGCGATACCCCGTATTGTACCGAAGCACCGCAGGATGCCGTTAATGCCTTACAGGTGTGGTATGGGAATTATGATGTAAAGCGTTGGGAAGCAGTAGTTGAAGCATGTGAGCAATTCTTTGACATGAATGCACAGAATGGCAATTATTACCAGTTGGTACAGGCTACCTCACAAACAGAAGAGGGTTATCGTTCTGCTTATCAGAAAGCCTATCGTGCACGTGGAAACAAGGAAGTCATTATCGAAGTACACGATCGTGTTTATATGACCGATTGGGATCAATGTCCCAGCAATGTATGGCACACTGGTGCCTGTGCAGCCACGTTGGATTGGATGGAAATGTTTCCTTGGAGCGATGGTCGCAATTATGATGGTCAGAAGTATTATGGCCAGCGCCCGGCAGAAGTCGATATCTTTGCCAATCGCGATCCTCGTTTGTATGAATCGATGGTGGTACAGAAGCGTGATTATAAATACCAGTATTACGGATCAGACAATCCGGTACAGATGTGGGTAGGTGGAGAGTTTAAGGTATGTGGCTCAGACTGGGCTTGCAAACCATGGGGATTCCCTACTTATAAGTACGTGCTCGATTTAGGGTCGGATGATCAAGGTGGTCAAGGTGTTATCGATAACGAACCAATGCAGATCGCTTATTTGCGTTTGGCAGACCTGTATTTGATTTATGCAGAGGCATTGGCCGAATGTGGAAGAAACCGGGAGGCTATTGAACAGGTAAACATTGTTCGCCGTCGTGTAGGTTTGGGAGACATTGAAGTGAAGAATCCGAGTCTCAACTTGATAAACAACAAGGAAAACCTGATTAATGAAATTATGCGCGAACGTGCTTGCGAACTGGGTTTTGAATGTGAGAACCGTTTTCATGACATGAACCGTCGCCTCTTGATTGATGATTTCAAGAAACATCTTCGCGGTATGAATATTTATCGTTTGAACGATAATAACGAACGTGTTGAGCAGCCTTGGTCTAAAGACAGTGGAGAACCGTTCCCGACTAAGTTTGAATATGAAGAATTTGAAATACAGGGAGCCAATCCTCGTTTTGTATGGAGCGACCCGGGACGTTGGTCCAACAAGTGGATTCTAGCACCTCTTCCACCCGATGAGATTAATAAGAACTATGGTTTGACTCAAAATCCCGGTTGGTATTAATGTATTACTCCTTAATTTCGTGTACAATGAGAAAAATAAATCGCATATCAAGAGTGACTTTAGCTGCATTGTGTGCTTTGGTTACTTTCGATGCAAATGCACAAAGTTCTTTGGTTGATTACAAGGAAGGAAAAGTGGATTTGGGCATGGGCATCGAACAAAATAAATTATTGTCGACTGCCGCTACTGAAACCATTAGTGGGGAAGAACTGCAGAAAACAGCGGCTATTTCACTGAAGGATGCCTTATATGGCAGATTGTTGGGCCTGACAGCCTTGAAAGGCGGCGGATTTTCAGGCGAGTATGGTTATGGTGCTACAATGAGTGTACGGGGTGCACAGACCACAACAGAAAACAACCTGTTGATTTTGGTTGATGGAATAGAACGCTCCATTGATTATATGACTCTTGATGAAGTTGAGTCTGTTACGATTTTGAAAGATGCGGCAGCTACGGCGCTGTATGGCTATCAAGGAGTAAACGGTGCCATTTTGGTAAAAACCAAACGTGGAACGACTGATGGCAAGCACCATGTGTCAGTGTCTTACGACCATAAGTTTACTTTTAATCCTAAAGTAGCCGATTTTGTAGACGCATATACATATGCCAATGCAATTAACAAGGCTCGGGAAAACGATGGATTAACCCCCATGTACAATGCATATGAACTGAATGCGTTTGCTACAGGAACCGATCCTTATTATTACCCTAATGTAAATTGGAAAGATGAGATTTTCAGAAATATGGGATCTGAAGATCAATTGAATGTCTCGCTGACTGGTGGCAATGAAAAATTAAACTATTTTGCCATGTTGGATTATACGGATAGCCGGGGATTACTTGAAGGTACAGACCAGGCCGATTATTCTTCGCAATTGAAATTTTCGAAAGCCAATATTCGTGCCAATATGGATATGGCATTGACGTCTTCTACCAAGATGCAGGTCAATGCATTAGGCTCTTTCATTGAAACCAATCGTCCAAATGGTGCCGATCCTGCAGGTTTGACATGGATGCTTTATCAGACTCCGGCATCGGCTTTTCCTGTAATGAACGATCCTAATGGTGATTTGGCTGGTGTGTGGGGTGGTAATACGACTTATGGCGTGAATAATCCAGTTGCACAAATTCAAGGATCAGGTTTTTTGAAAACTCATTCCCGTTTGTTTCAGGGGGATGTAAGCCTGTCTCAGAAACTTGATTTTTGGCTCGAAGGATTGAGCGTTTCTGCACGGGTAGGATACAATAATTTTTCGGAAATATATGAATCGAATGCATTGGGGTACATGTATGGATATCAACGATATACATTCGATACAAATGGTATACCTACCGGTCTTACCCAATATACAGCCGGTAATAAGACCAACAATCTGGAATACAACTATTACATCAATCAACACAATAGTTCTTCTTATTTGTCTGTCTCTGCCGACTATAAGACTTCTTTCCGTGAGGACGATAATTTCTCGGCTACTTTAATCTGGCATCAGAAACACTCCACTTCAAAACCTGCCGATGCAACCACCGACCGTTATCTGACCTATAATCGGATGAATGTAATGGCTAATTTGCATTATGATTTGCAACAGAAGTATTTGATGGATTTAGTATTGGCAATGAATGGTTCCAATCGTTCTTATCCTCAAAAGTGGGCTTTTTCGCCGGTGCTGTCATTGGGATATATTGCCAAGAATGATGAGAACGCTTCGTTCCTTAATCTGGCTAAGATACGTTTGTCGGCTGGTATACAGCATATTGATTATGTACCTATTCAAGGACTTTGGTTGGAAAATTATAGCGGTGGCGGTGGTGACTATTATTTCGGTTCTGGTACAGGGTCACAGTCGTGGGGCACCTTTATTGGATATCAGCCGACCAAGGATTTCAAGTTGGAAACAGCCTATCGCTTTAATGTTGGGGCCGATTTGCGTTTGGCAAAGTCTGTTGATGTAACAGTAGATGCTTATTACAATTATCGTGACAATATTTTGTTATCGGGTGATGGACTTTATTCTTCGGTAATGGGTATTCCGGCAGCTTATATCAACTGGGGACGTGTAGCCAGCTATGGATTGGAAATAGGTGCTAACTGGGTGAAGAATGTAACCGATGATATGAGCTTTAACATTGGAGGTGACTTTACCTGGGGGCGTAATAAGCAATTGCGTACGATTGAGAATGTTGCTTATGATTATCTGTCAGCTGTTGGCGGACGTGTGAATCAGGCTTGGGGACTGGAGGTTATAGGCTTCTTTGAAGACGAAGAGGATATAGCCAGTTCTCCGACACAGAATTTTGACATTGTAAAGCCGGGCGATTTTAAGTATAAAGATCAGAATGGAGACGATGTAATCAATGAAGATGATGTGGTAAAAATGGGATATGATACTTCAGTTCCCGAACTGAACTACTCGTTGAATCTGGGTTTCCGCTATAAAAACTTTGGCTTTAATGCATTGTTCCAGGGAGCTGCACACTATACAGCCTATTTGGGCACAACAGGTGTATGGCAGCCGTTGGTAGGAGGAGCTAACCTTTCTCAGGAATATTATGAAAACTGTTGGGATAATAGTACCGATCCTATTTATCCTCGTCTTACTTCGCAAACTAACAATAATAACTACCGGGCTAACAGTGTATGGTATAAGAACGTGAACTTCTTGAAGTTGCGAAATTGTGAAGTTTACTATGACTTGCCTGAATCATGGGTAGCTAAGGTTAAGATGTCGCAGTGTCGTGTGTTTGTGAAAGGTGAGAATCTGTTGACTTTGTCGAATATGAAGACAATGGATCCTGAAAATATTGGAACCAACTATCCATCATTGATGGGTGTTAATGTAGGTTTCTCCTTAAAATTCTAATTTTTAAAAAGAATACCGATTATGAAATTTACAAAATATATTCCAGTTGTAGCATTTCTGGCCGTTAGCGTATCAGGTTGTGTAGACCTGAACTATACAGAAGTAACTACAAACGATGAAGAATGGATTTATCAAAGTCCGGTATACGGTATACAACAGTTGGTTACCAGTGTGTATGCCCATCTGCCTAACGGATTTGACAAAAATTATGAGGGAGGTAGTGGCGCTACGCTTGCTGCAGCTACCGATGAGGCAGACTGTCCTATTTCCAGCTCTACTGTACATTTTTTCTACAATGGTGGATGGAGTCCTCAAAATCCGTTTTCTTTTACGTGGGAAAATTCGTACAAGGCTATTGCAGAGGCCAATAATTTCTTGGAAAAACTAGATAAGATTGACTTGAGTGATTATGCCAATAACAATGATTATGAGGCCATGAAGGCAAAGTTTGAGTTGTTTGAGTATGAAACTCGTTTCTTGCGTGCTTATTTTTATTTTGATCTGGTAAAAGCATATGGAGCTGTACCTTTTACTTTAAAGACTTTGACTCCTGCTGAAGCCAATCAGATGGAACGTAAACCCGCACTTGAAGTAATGGACTGGATTGTGGATGAAATGGACAAAATAGCAGAGTATTTGCCTATTTCTTATACCCAAGAATTGAATCAGGATATTGGCCGTGCTACCCGTCCTATGTGTTTGGCATTGAAGGCACGTGTTTTACTTTATAAAGCTTCTCCGTTGTTTAATACAGAGGAAGTAAAAGAGTGGTGGCTGGAAGCAGCTCGTGCCAATTATGATGTTATCCAGTATGCTGCCCAATGGGGAATAAAACTTGATACTTATGCCAATATTTGGGGAGCTAGCAATGGTGATGGCTCTGAGATCATATTTGCTTCCAAACAAGGGGCTTTGAATTCTTGGGAGAGCTATAATTATCCTATTGGTGTTGAAAATGGCCAAGGAGGCATGTGCCCGACTCAAACACTGGTTGATGCATACGAATATGCTGACGGTACAGATGAAACCTTTGGTGAACGTAATGCAGCAGCTTCGGTAAATATTACTGCTACTAATGCTTTTGCAGGACTTGATCCTCGTTTTGCCATGACAGTAGTGAAGAATGGTGACATGTGGCCTAATTACAACACTACTCCCATTGAGACTTTTGAGGGAGGTGTGAACGGTCTTCCTTTGGTTAATGCAACAGAAACTGGATATTATCTGAAGAAATATTGCGATGGTAATGTAAATATTTCCACTAATGATGCTACTACTACTAATCACGCATGGGTGCTGATGCGTTTGGGTGAGTTTTATTTGAATTTTGCAGAGGCCATGTATCAGTATTATGGTAACGCAGAAACTCCGGGTGAATTTGCTCTGACTGCTAACGGGGCTATTAATACTTTACGTGACCGTGCAGACGTAATGATGCCTCATTGGAGTGGGAATCCTTCCGACTGGTGGGAGCGTTATAAACGTGAGCGGTTTGTGGAACTGGCTTTTGAAGATCATCGCTTTTGGGATGTACGTCGTTGGAAATGCGGTTCTGAATTGTCAGTGGTTAAAATGGCACGTTTCCAGAAATCATCCAATGGAGATGTTATTATGACGCGGGTTGAGGAAACACGTACATGGCTTGATAAATATTATTTCTTCCCAATTCCGTTTGCTGAAATTAATAAGAATCCATTGTTGGGACAGAATCCTGGTTGGGATACTAACAACTAAACTTAAAATGCTTACATTATGAAAATAAAAAGAACAATATATGGTATGATAGCATTACTGGGAGGACTGTGTCTGAGTGCTTGCTCGGAAGACGAACTGAATGCTTCTCAGAATCTGTCTATCGCTTCCTTTTATCCTACAATTGTGATGGAAGGAACAGAAGTGGAAGTTACGGGTACGGCCATGAGTCAGGTTATGGAAGTAGTTTTCCCGGGTGGCGTATCTTCTACAGAGGTGACGGTGGTTGATGACCGCATTTTGAAAGTGGTAGCTCCAGCAGGTGTGAGTGATGAGCCATCTTCGCTTGTCTTGAAAACTGCTGAGGAAGAAGTGGCTAGTCGTCAGACTATACGGAAGGCAAATCCAGTCTTTGGATCATATGTTTATTCAGATAATGAAGGAGCTGCTACGGGGAGTGAATTAACAATTAGCGGTAGTGATTTGTTGCTGGTAGACGCGGTTAAATTGTGGAAAGGTGAGGAGGAAGTTGTTATTCCTGCTTTACTGATGACACGCAAATCAAATGATGCCATTAAGTTTGTTGTACCTGCTGATACGCCGGTTGGTTCAGATATTAATGTGACATTGGTTTTTAAAAATGCTTCTACATTTGATTTACCCACTCTTGAAGTGATTGAAGGATCCGGTGGAGGTACTTGGGTTGAACAAGAGGTTGTGTTATATGAAGGTGAGCCTGTTGAAACTGGATCTTGGAGCAAGTCTTTGCAGATACCTAATGCTAAGTTATCAAGTATTAAGGAAGGTGACGTGATTCGTGTTTACTTTACTGATGCACAGGCAGGTGCTCAAGGTTCTCTTAAATGTACTGCCGATGGTTGGCCAGCCTTAAGTCCAGAGCTTGAATATTTTGAAATTACAGATGAGGATATCAGTGCAGGTTATTATGTACGTACTGTAACGGCTGATATGGTAACACAACTTGGTGGAAACGATCTGATAGTTTCAGGTCAGCTTTATACTATCACTAAAGTTTCACTATTTACATCTGTTTGGGTAGAAGATAGTGATGATTCACGTGAACCTGTGACTGATGCTACAATTATGTTGAATGATTTTGAGGAACACGATGGTCACAATTCATCGTGGGATGGCAGTTGGACATCGGGCGTAGAGTTGGAGTTCCCGAAAGAAGATAATGGTAATACTTATCTCTATCTGAAGACTACGGTTGATGGTGAAGTTTGGCTTGTAAACTGTAATCATCAGGATATTGGAACAGTCAGTGGCATTGAGAATTATGTATTTAAATTTGATTTGAAGATTGATGAAGGTGTGACTGGAGCTTCTGAGGCAGGTATGCAAATCGTTTTAGGAGATAATTGGTTGTGGGTAGGTCCAGGCTTGTTCCCCGAATCAACAGATGGTAAATGGATTACGGTATCGCGTAATATTTCAGATTTGAATGCAGATCTCACCGGTGATTTGGCTATAGGTACAAAGACCAACGGTTTGTATGGATCTACTGTTCCGGCTGGTATTAGTGTGGATAATTTGCGATTGGATCCCAAATAAGCGTTAAGGGAAATAGCTGGCTGCAAGGTCTTATTCTGATTGTTGTGTTAGGTTATGCATACGAATATAACCTTGCAGCTAGCCAATATCAGTCCTATGATTTATTGTTGAGTGTGATAGAAAAATATGTATATTATGAAATATAGAATTTCAATTTTACTGCTACTTTTGTTAAATATCATCTTCTATGCCTGTGAGGATGATAAAGTGGAAAATTATGGTATTCCGGTAGACAAGACTCCACTGGAATTAATTTCTGTTTATCCTTCAAATGGTGGCAGTTGTTTACCAGGCACGCAACTAATTACTTTTAATTTTGCTCAAGAGATCTGGTTGCTTGATAAGACAAAAATAACTGTAAACGGCACTGTTACTAATGCAGTCGCTGCAATTGAAAAACAGGTACGATTAAATTTGAATGCGGAGGATGGGATGTCATATGAAATAAAATTGGCAGCTGGCGCTATCCGTTCGCTGGGTGGATATGTCTCTACCGAGGATTATGTAATAAATCTTACTTGTTCTAGTGAGGTAAATCCTGGTGCACAGTTAAGTCCTGAAGCTGTCAATTTATTGAACTATCTGAAAGAAATTAATGGAACAAATATTCTTTCGGGAGTTATGGCTAATGTATCGTGGAATACAAACGAGGCTTATTGGGTCTATACCAAAACTGGGAAATATCCAGCTATTAATTGTGTAGATTACCTTCATTTGTATGCATCACCTGCCGATTGGATTGATTATTCAAAAACGCAAGAGCTAGAGGACTGGTGGAATAATAACGGTATTGTGGCTGCCATGTGGCATTGGAATATGCTTGCTAATGATGGAACGAATTATACTTGTACACCTGGTAGCAAACCGGAAGAAACTTCGTTTGACATAACTCAAATTGATGATGAAACTTCTGTTGAGTATCAGCGAATGGTAGCTGATATAGATAAGGTTGCTGACTATCTGTTGTTACTTCAACAAAAGAATATTCCAGTCATTTGGCGTCCGTTGCATGAAGCTGGTGGAGGATGGTTTTGGTGGGGAAAAGATGCTAATGCCTGCAAAAAACTGTGGCGTTTAATGCATGATCGTTTTGAAGAAAAAGGTTTGAATAATCTGATTTGGGTATGGACTTTGGCTGTTGCTTGGCAACAGGATCTGTCAGAAGGATTGCAATGGTATCCTGGCGATGAATATGTGGATATTATAGGGTTTGATATGTATGAGGTTGACGACCCGGCTTCTTGCTTGGATACTTATAATTTTATGAAAACAAATTGGCCGGATAAGCTCATTACATTGAGTGAGTGTGGAGATGTTCCGGTAATGTCTCAGCAATGGGAGGCCGGTGCGCATTGGTCATGGTTTACAACTTGGTATGATTACGAACGTACAAAAGATGTCAATTCGGCTGCGTTTATGGAAGATAGTCATCAGCATGCTGATGCTGATTGGTGGCGTGCAGTACTTGAAGACGAACGTGTACTTACGCGCGATGAACTTCCTTCGTTGAAATAATTATATTGATGAAAATATTGTAGCGGTATGTAACGACGATTTATAGCTGGTTTTGAACGGAATTCATTTTTCTGATAAAAATCAATAAAAAGGTGCAAACTTTAGTGAGAGGATTATAACTTTTACGAAGTTTGCACCTTTTTTGTTTAATAGCTTTACTTCATGCCTCGTTTTTGCATGATAATCCTTTCTAGTGCATGATAGTCCAAATTTGTAAAAAAAAGACATAATCCATGTATAAATAAAAATATTTGTCTACTTTTGTGCCATACATATGTTATATAATTGTTTAAAATAGAGTATTAACGTAAAAACGAGTAGAAATGAAGAGAAATTTATTTGTCAGTATTATTGCTGCAATTGCGCTGGTTTTTGTCATGAATGTCAATGCACAGGAAAGGGCGACAGGTGACGCATATAAGGCACAGAGAAAGTATGAGGCTGTATTGGATAAGGATTTGAAGAAAAAAGCTTTGAAGGAAGCCCGTAAAGAAGCCAAAAAATTGGAGAAGGAAGGTTTTAAGGTACCTACAGGTAAATTACCTTTGGCCAAGCAGCTTGAAAATGCTTGGGAGAGGCAGTATGAAATAGATACAGAAGGAAATCCGTACTGGTATGTAGCTTCACAGGTTGTTACGGCGGGTAACTATTCATCAGGTGTGATGCAAGCTACCAATGCTGCTAAGATTGATATTGCCGGTCAAATTCAAACAAAAGTAACACAATTGATTGAAGACAAAACTGCTAATGATGATATGGGGCAGGAGGAAGCAGCTAGCTTGAAGAGTACAGTAGCCACTAGCAAGAGTGTTATTACTGGTACATTGGGCCGTACTGTACCTTTGGTTGAAATCTTCAAAACATTGCCTAATAAAAATGTAGAAGTGCGTGTGACAATTGGCTGTTCTGTGCAGATGGCTAACGAAGCTGCAGTGAAGGCCATACGTAAAGAACTGGCCAAAAAATCGGAAGAATTAGCCAAGGAATTGGATAAATTAGGATTCTAACAACCTGTAACGATTGTATAACAGGATGAAGAATGCTATAAAAATAGGGTGCATATTCTTCTTTATGATGTGGATAGCTTTCCCTTTATGTGCCCAAAAAGTCGTGAAGGTAAAAGGGGTAGAAGGACGCTGGCAGGTAAGTGATAATGTGACGTTGAAAGAAGCTGAAGAACGTGCGTTGATGGAGGCGAAGAAAGAAGCCTTGCGCAGGGCTGGAGTAATGGAGAATGTTTGGTCGGTCTTTGGGCAAATTACGCAGGAAGACGGTACCGAATTTGAGGAAGCTTATTCACAGATGAATATTTTGGCTATTGGGGGAATGGTAAACATCACCAAGCAGACGGTGAAAGAAGTATGGGACGTAAATTTACATGCGCTTTATAAGGTGGTTACCATTGATGCTGAAGTGAAGAAAGAAGATAAGGTGGATAATTCGTATGCATTGGAGGTGAAAGGTATTTCCACGCTTTATAAGGAAGGAGATCGTTTTACTTGCCGTATCAAGGTGCATGGAACAGATTCTTACCTTAAGTTCTTTTGGTTTGACAGTAATGGTGGTGCCTTGCTCTATCCCAATAGCTATGAAGGAAATAACTTGCTTAAGGCTGAGAAGGAATATAGCATTCCTTTTAGCAATGCAGTTGATTATCTGATGGAAAAGCAAGGTGGAGAGAGTGAGAAGATAAACATGATGTTGGTAGCTACCAAGGAAAATATACCTTTTACAGAAGAGGTGACCTATCAGAATGTCCTGAAATGGATTTATGCTATTCCTGGTGATCAGCGTTGTGTCTCTTATGACATGGTGATGATTAAGTAATTTAATTATATTTGTCGGTTGTGCGGTATCATGCCGGTAATCAGACTATTTGGGTATGATGCTGTATTCTAGCTTATTTTTCGGCCGCTATCTGATGTGGAACGATGTACCTTGCCCGTTTGTGGTGTAATATTGCGGGTTGGTTAAGTTTATATTGCTCATTTCGGTAGCGGCCGCAAAATTATTTGCTTTACACATATAAATGTCTTTGTTCAGAATGATGAAAATAAGAATAATACCTTTTTTCTTTTCACTATCTTTGTTTGGAACTACTTTATTACAAGCACAAGATATAGAAAAAGAATTTGAAGAATTTACTCGGCAACAACAACAGACCTTTGAGGATTTTAAAAACAAGGCTGACGCAGAATTTGAGACTTTTTTGCGTGAAGCTTGGCAGAAATACGATGCCTTTGCTCCTATTCCGGCTCCACAACGTCCAGAACCACCTAAACCTGTGACTTTTGATCCAGCTAAACCTCAATCCGATCCTGTAATAATCAAACCAGGTGCTACGAAAACTCCTGATGCTCCTGTGCCTGATGCAGGGATGCCTTCAGAGGCTGAGTCTCCTTCTTTACAAGATAAACCGGCGCCGGGTATTTATGTACCGGGCAAACCTTATACGCCGGTTATTGTGTCTGCACCGGCTGTTAAGCCGGGGCGTAGTATCTATCGGACCCCCGTTGAGTTTTATGGGACTACTTTTGAGATTGCAACCGATGTGGCTGAAGATCTGGTATTGACAGGCAATAAGGAAGCCGATGTCGCTGATGCATGGAAAAAGCTTTGCGCTGCTGATTATGAGCAGTTGGTGAACGATTGTATGACATTGAAAAAAGAAAAGCAATTTAGCGACTGGGCTTATTTACTTTTTACTAAACAGTTAGGACTTCAACTATACGGCAACAATCGTCCGAATGATGTCGCTTTTTTGCAAATGTTTTTGCTTAACAAGTCGGGTTACAAAGTACGTTTGGCTAAAATAGACGATAACCTTAAGTTGTTAGTCGCACCGGCAGGAACCATTTACAGTACTCCTTATCTGAATATCGGCGGTAATAAGTATTATGTGTTCGAGCCTGAAGTAGGCGGTTCTATGAGTATTTATACTTATCGTCAAGATTTTGCTGATGCTAAGAATCTGGTTTGCCTTAATATCGAGGAAATCCCTGCTTTTGATAAGATGGGGCAACAGCGTATGCTTACTACGGCTGATGGTAAACTGAAGATTCAAACCGTAATCAACAAAAATCTGATTGATTTTTATTTTGATTACCCGCAATGTGATGTGGTGATCCACTATAAAACGCCCATGAGTGAAGAACTGCGTAATGTACTTTATCCTCAGCTGAAGGAAGCCATTGCCGGGTTATCGCAAAAGGACGCTGCCGGTCTGTTGTTGAATTTTGTACAGACTTCGTTTGAATATAAGACTGATGGAGAACAGTTTGGTTATGAGAAGCCTAATTTCCCGGATGAAACATTCTATTATCCTTACTGCGATTGTGAAGACCGGGCCATGCTTTATTCGACCTTGGTGAAGGACTTGATGGGTTTGGAGACTATCCTTTTGGACTATCCTAATCATATAGCTTCGGCTGTTCGTTTTACGGAGGATATTGCGGGTGATTATATTGTGCTCGATAACGGCGATAAATATCTGATTTGCGATCCTACCTACATTGGTGCTCCTGTCGGCAAGTGTATGGATGAATACAAGAATGTTGCTCCTCAGATAATTTTCTGACACTTGGTGTTAAATATTATAATTTTTATAGTTAGGGGCGTTTTTACGCCCCTAATTGCAATGTTGATATTGCAAAATTGTGTACTTTTGTCGTGTGAATAGCATTAAGTTGATTTCTTGTACACATTATACACTATCATGCAAAGATTAATTAATGAAATTGTTGAGCGTGCGAAAGCCAATCGCCAACGCATTGTTCTTCCTGAAGGCACGGAAGAACGTACATTGAAAGCTGCCAATCAGATTCTGACTGACGGAGTTGCTGACCTTATTCTGTTGGGAAATCCCGATGAAATTAACGCTTGTGCCAAAGAGTGGGGATTGGGAAATATTGGCAAAGCCACCATTATCGATCCTGCCAATAATCCTAAGCAGGAAGAATACGCACAACTGTTGTTTGAGTTGCGCAAGAAAAAAGGAATGACTATAGAGGAAGCCCGTAAATTGGTACTTGATCCGCTTTATTTGGGCTGTTTGATGATAAAGAACGGTGATGCTGACGGACAGTTGGCTGGTGCCCGTAACACCACAGGAAATGTATTGCGTCCTGCATTGCAGATTATTAAAACAGCTCCGGGTATTACTTGCGTATCGGGTGCAATGCTGTTGCTTACACATGCTCCCGAATACGGAAATAATGGCGTTTTGGTTATGGGTGACGTGGCTGTTACGCCGGTTCCCGATGCTTCGCAATTGGCCCAGATAGCCGTTTGCACAGCTCGTACCGCACGCGCCGTTGCAGGACTTGATCCGAAAGTAGCCCTGCTGAGCTTTTCAACAAAGGGATCTGCTAAACATGAAGTTGTGGACAAGGTTGTTGAAGCTTTGCGCTTAGCTAAGGAAATGGCCCCCGATATTGCAATTGATGGTGAACTTCAGGCCGATGCTGCGTTAGTTCCCGAAGTCGGCGCAAGCAAAGCTCCTGGATCTGCTATTGCCGGACATGCCAATGTCTTGGTTGTCCCCAGTCTTGAGGTTGGTAACATTTCTTATAAACTTGTACAGCGTTTGGGTCATGCCGATGCCGTAGGCCCCATTTTGCAAGGTATTGCACGTCCGGTAAACGATCTTTCGCGCGGATGCTCTATTGAAGATGTATACCGCATGATTGCCATTACGGCCAACCAAGCCATCGCAGCCAAGAACAATTAACTTTTAAATCGATTCATACGTATGAAAGTCTTAGTTTTGAATTGCGGCAGCTCGTCTATCAAGTACAAGCTGTTTGACATGGAGCAGAAACAAGTAATTGCTCAGGGTGGTGTTGAGAAAATAGGTCTTAAGGACTCCTTCCTTAAATTTACCTTACCCAATGGCGAGAAAAAAATACTGGAAAAGGATATTCCCGAACATACAGTAGGAGTAGAGTTTATTCTGAACACTCTGGTTAGTCCGGAATACGGAGCTATCAAATCAATTAACGAAATCAACGCCGTAGGCCATCGCATGGTGCATGGAGGCGAGAAGTTCAGTAAATCTGTATTGCTCACTAAAGAAGTGCTTGATGCTTTTACGGCTTGCAACGATTTGGCGCCTTTACACAATCCTGCCAATCTGAAAGGTGTACGTGCCATCGAGGCTATTCTTCCTGATGTGCCTCAAATTGGGGTGTTCGATACGGCTTTCCATCAGACTATGCCGGATTATGCCTATATGTATGCCGTTCCTTACGAATTGTACGAGAAATATGGCGTACGTCGCTACGGCTTCCACGGAACTTCCCACCGTTATGTTTCGCAACGGGTGTGTGATTTCTTGGGTGTAAATCCCGAAGGCAAGAAAATCATTACCTGCCACATTGGTAACGGAGCTTCTATCTCAGCCATTAAAGACGGTAAGTGTGTGGATACCAGTATGGGGCTTACTCCGCTCGAAGGCCTTATGATGGGTACCCGCAGTGGTGATATAGATGCAGGTGCCGTTACTTTCATCATGGAGAAGGAAGGACTCGATGCCAGTGGAATTTCCAATTTGCTTAACAAGAAAAGCGGCGTGATGGGTATTTTCAAGGAGTCGAGTGACATGCGCGACCTTGAAGCCGCGGTAGCTGCCGGAAATCCCCGTGCTATCTTGGCTGAAAATATGTATTTTTACCGTATCAAGAAATACATCGGTGCCTATGCGGCAGCATTGGGGGGTGTAGATATCATTGTCTTTACCGGTGGTGTAGGCGAAAACCAGGCCACTGCACGTTGGGGAGCCTGCGAAGGATTGGAATACATGGGTGTGAAACTTGACGCTGAAAAGAATAAGGTTCGCGGCGAGGAGAAGGTTATCTCTACCGATGATTCGAAGGTGAAAGTCGTTGTGGTTCCCACTGACGAAGAACTGATGATTGCCACCGATACATTGGCTATCCTCGAAGGTAAATAATTCTTTCGTATCGCTTGCCCGCCAAGCGGGCAAAATATACGCGAAGTATTCGTCTTTTCTGATACAATGTCAATTGGCGCAAATTTTTGCAGATTGTCTTACTAGACTGAACATCAGTTGGAATGTGTACGTCAACCTGTGAAAGTTTGCGCCAATTTGTCTTAAATCTCTCTCTGTTTCCATCTTTTTTGTGATATTGTAATCTACAATAAGGCCGGAAACTTTTATCTTTGCAGGGATAAGAAGGTGGACCTGAATGAAGATTTGAACATGTTTCTTCCTTATTTCTCAGGAAATTTGCCAGCTCTGCGTTGGGTATTGTTCTCCTTTTGGGTAGCCACATTGTTGTGCGTATTAATAACCCTTAAATATTAACCTTATGAAACGATTAACTAGTATCCTGGCCTTTGCGTTGCTGGCTTTGGCAGCACAGGCGCAACAGGCAAAGTATGTGTTCTATTTCATCGGTGATGGAATGGGACTGAATCAAGTAAACACTACCGAGATGTATTTGGGAGAGCAACAGGGACGCATCGGCACAGAACCTTTGTGCTTTGCTTCTTTCCCGGTGGCAGGCATGGCCACTTCGTTTTCGGCTACCAATTCCATTACCGACTCTTCTGCTGGCGGAACTGCCCTTGCCACAGGTGTAAAGACCTATAACGGTGCCATTGGTGTGGATGCCAATAAGGAAACCGTGATGAGTGTGGCCGAGCGTGCCAAGCGTGCCGGGAAGAAAGTAGGTGTTACCACCAGTGTCAGTGTAGACCATGCTACTCCGGCTGCTTTTTATGCCCACCGCCCCGATCGTGGCATGTATTACGAAATAGCTCTCGATCTTCCAAAGGCTGGATTCGACTTTTATGCAGGTAGTGGCTTTTTGAAGCCTGCAACTACTTTCGACAAAAAGGATGCGCCCTCCATTTTCCCCATCATTGAGCAGGCTGGCTATACCATTGCCCGCGGTGTAGACGAATACAAAGCCAAGTCCGGTAATGCCGACAAGATGGTGCTCATCCAGAAAGAAGGAGCCGATCCATCGTGTCTGCCCTATGCCATAGACCGCAAGGAAGGTGATCTTACTTTGAAACAGATTACCGAGAGTGCCATTGATTTTCTTAGCAAGGACAATAAGAAAGGATTTTTCCTGATGGTAGAAGGCGGGAAAATTGACTGGGCCTGCCATAGCAACGATCCTGCTACTATGGTTAAGGAAGTGATTGACATGGACAATGCGGTTAAGGTAGCTTATGAGTTCTACAAGAAACATCCCAAAGAAACACTCATCGTCATTACTGCCGACCATGAAACCGGTGGATTGGCTTTGGGTAACAGCAACTATACCCTTAACCTCAAGTCGCTCGATTGCCAGAAACAGTCTGCCGACCTGTTGTCGCGTGCAGTGACCGATTTGCGTAAATCCAAAGGACACAAGGCTACCTGGGAAGATGCCAAAGCCTTGCTGGCCGAACGTATGGGTTTCTGGAGCGAATTACCGCTCACTTGGGAGCAGGAAAAACTCTTGCGTGACGAATTTGAAGAATCGTTTGTAAAGAACAAGGTGGTGTTCGAAGAAAGCCTCTATGGAAAGACCGAACCCCTTGCCGCTGCTGCCAAGAAGGTGCTGAGCCAGATTTCCAAGTTGGGCTGGACTACCGGTAGCCATTCGGCTGAATACGTGCCTGTATTTGCCGTAGGAGCCGGTTCCAAGCTTTTCATGGGCAAGATGGACAATACTGATATTCCCAAACGCATCGCCAAAGCCGCAGGCTACAAATGGTAAGCTGAAGTGTTTAGATATA
>ENA-OOXJ01000932-OOXJ01000932.1-human-gut-metagenome-genome-assembly--contig:-NODE-932-length-21359-cov-9.455454_pt1 | contig 21359 bp, 15 predicted proteins | sample MGYA00241587_ERZ501343 | MGnify/ENA primary metagenome ERZ501343 (study PRJEB25962, sample SAMEA2042918) | human gut metagenome | biome: human gut; feature: human-associated habitat; material: faeces... | reverse complement strand
TACCGTATGCCAGTGCAGCTGCGGTAGGCTCGTTGATGATACGCTTTACCTTCAGTCCGGCAATCTCACCGGCCTCCTTGGTAGCCTGCCTCTGCGAGTCGCTGAAGTAGGCGGGCACTGTGATGACAGCCTCCGAAACCTCCTGTCCCAGATAGTCCTCTGCTGTCTTCTTCATCTTCTGCAGGATCATTGCCGAAATCTCCTGGGGAGAATAGAGACGGCCGTCGATGTCTACACGTGCAGTACCGTTGTCGCCGCGCACTACCTTGTAAGGCACGCGGGATATCTCGTTCTGGACTCTGTCATAAGGCTCACCCATGAATCTCTTGATAGAGAAGATGGTCTTGTGGGGGTTGGTGATCGCCTGCCTCTTGGCGGGGTCGCCGATCTTCCTTTCGCCGTTGTCCGTAAATGCCACTACCGAAGGAGTGGTCCTCTTTCCCTCACTGTTGATAATCACAGTGGGCTCGTTACCTTCCATCACTGCTACGCAGGAGTTGGTGGTTCCAAGGTCTATACCGATAATCTTTCCCATAATTCTTATATTTTTTAATTTTTTTCACAATAGCCGCCGCCTGATTTTCAAGCGGTCGAAACACTCTTCATCTAAGATTATGCCAAATACTGAAAACTGACAACATGTCATATTGGAATTGTAATAATTATTGTATTCCTTTGCAGGTCCAAACCATACAAGAAACAGGCAAAGACATGTCAACAGAAGGCAACGTAAGGGTGATGACCACCCACAAGCTATTGGAAATGAAGCAGCATGGCGAGAAAATAGCCATGCTCACAGCATATGACTACACTGCAGCCCGCATCGTGGACGAGGCTGGAATTGACGTAGTACTCGTCGGAGACTCGGCAGCAAACGTAATGGCCGGCCATGAAACCACAATCCCTATTACAGTAGACCAGATGATCTACCATGCCCAAAGCGTGACCAGGGCCGTAAAGAACCCGTTAGTAGTGGTGGATATGCCTTTCGGATCCTACCAGGGCAACTCCAAGATGGCCGTAAGCAACGCCATCCGTATCATGAAAGAATCTGAGGCTGATGCAGTGAAAATAGAGGGGGGAATGGAAATACTCGAGTCCGTCGAGCGCATCCTCTCCGCCGGGATTCCCGTAATGGGACACCTTGGCCTGACCCCACAATCCATCCACAAATTCGGCACATACGCCGTAAGGGCAAAGGAGGAGGACGAGGCGGAAAGGCTGCTGCAGGACGCAGTGGCTCTTGAGAATGCAGGATGCTTCGCTCTCGTACTTGAAAAAATACCGGCCATGCTCGGAAAGAAAGTAGCCGATACACTCAAGATTCCCGTTATCGGAATCGGAGCAGGCAGATATGTAGACGGACAGGTGCTCGTAATGCACGACATGCTCGGACTGACTACAAAGTTCTCCCCCAGGTTTCTGCGCCGCTATGCAGACCTTCACGACATCAGTCTGAACGCTTTCCGCCAGTACATAGAAGACGTCAAATCCTGCAGTTTCCCAAATGACGAAGAGCAGTATTAGTACGGCAGACACCACAGGGCAGTCATACAGGACACTCTCCCCCGAGGAAACGGAAGACATCGTCTCCCGCATCCTGTACGAGGACAACCACGTTCTGGTACTGAACAAGCGCCCCGGGGAGATAGTCCAGGGCGACAAGACCGGTGACGAGCCTCTTGTCGAAAAGCTCAAGGCCTTTATAGCACTCCGGGACGGCAAACCGGGGCAGGTGTTCCTCGGAGTTCCGCACCGCCTCGACCGTCCTGTCAGCGGGGCCGTCATCCTGGCCAAGACATCCAAGGCCCTGACCCGCCTCTCAGCAGCCTTCAGGGAAGGGAATGCAGGGAAAATATACTGGGCCCTGGTGGAAAACGCCCCCGTCCCCCCGGAAGGAGAGATTCACACATGGCTCACCCGCAACGAAAAGCAGAACAAGTCCTACAGCCATCCGCTGCCAAAGCCAGGCGCAAAGGAAGCTCTGCTGCGGTACCGCCTGCTGCGTCCTACTAAAAATTATTTTCTTGTAGAAGTTGAACTGCTCACCGGCCGCCACCATCAGATCCGCTGCCAGCTCGCATCCATCGGCTGCCCCATCAAAGGCGACCTGAAATATGGTGCGAGACGTTCCAATCCGGACGGCAGCATCAGCCTGCACGCCCGTCAGGTAACTTTTCTCCATCCTACACGGAAAGAACCTGTGACTGTCACCGCACCCACTCCCATGGAGGAGATGTATCTACAACTGTAAGGTATTCCTCATATTTTGACAGAACGTCCCTGACATACTGGACTGTCTCCCTACCCCTGAACCTTCCGTGACGGAGAAAATCCACCTCCTCAACGTATTCCTGCTCAGCCATCATTGGAATGGTCGCCGCCACTGTCTCCCAGTCCGTAAAGTCACGGCCCTGGTCGAGAGTAAAATTGATACAGTCCTCTATCCTGCTCTCGCCGGCATTGTACGCGGCAAGTGTGAACTTCACCACATTTACCGAATCGAAACCCATCTTCTGGTAACGCCTCTCTATCTGCCTCAGATGCATGGTCCCGGCCTTGATGTTGTTCTCCGGATTAAAAAGGTCAGTTATGCCGTAAACCGCTGCCGTAGAACGCATCACCTGCATAAGCCCGACTGCCCCGCGACGCGAACGGGCACCTACGGAAAACCGCGACTCCTTGAAAATCACAGCAGAGAGCAGTCTCCAGTCCCAACCAAGCAGAATACTGTTTGCCTTGACTATCTCATCATAAGGCGAAATCCGGTCTGTCATGGTTCCTGCCTCCAGATACGGCCGCAGACTGTAGGAACGGAAAAAACGGCTCACCATAAGTCCGTATTCCGGCATGCCTGTCACAGTCCCGAGCCACAGATTGAGATTCCATAGCAGACTGTGGTCCGACTTCCGTACTGCCCAGGCATAATCCATGAACGGCATGGTCGTCACAATCTCGTCGGCATACCTGTCAGGCACTGTGTCAGAAACATTTACAGCCACAATATCCACGAGGCTGTCCGACAGCATCTGCCAGCAGTCCTTACGGTCATATACACCAGAGAAACCTATATCCAGCCCAAGGGTATCGGCCATTCCGGTAAGCATGGTATACTGGAACCCTGTCATAAAGCCACGTGAAGTGTACATTCCGCTCCTGATATTGATACAGGCCGTTAGCGAATCCCTTGCAGGCGTGAGGGATGTAACCGTAAATGCAGGCCGGGCGCCCTCCCAGATCCGGAGGACACAGCCAGCGAGAAAAATCACTGCAATCGATATGGCTGTCTTTGCCGCTGTTCTCATACCGTCTCAGTCCTACTCAATATAGAAAGGCCAGTGGATACCTACCTTGAATCCACGATACGGCTTCACATAGTGGTAGGCAGAGAACATCATTCCTCCATCCGGCCATCCCTGTCCTACATTGATGACCTTGACGAAGATATTGACTCTCTTCCACTGCATATTGAGAAAGACGTCGATGTACGGGTTCATGCCGATCAGTTCCCGCCTCTGGAGCTGGAATGTCCCCAAGGCCGGATTGTATGCCGGCGCATAATAGTCGGTGTTCATCGTGGCATCTGCTCCCAACTGTACTGTCAGCACGTTCTTGACCGCCTCCAGTTCGATATAGTATCTCATATGGAAGGTGAGCATGGGCAGAGGAAGTGTATTCCTGTCCGAGGAAAACTGGAAGAGGACTTTGTTGTCCAGATGGAAAAGCCACAGTTTGAAGTCTTTCCGCAAGTAACCGCTCATTACGTTGATAAGGCCGGTGTGTTGCCGGGCGATACCGAGGGTGTCGTGGTAAAGGTAGTTGTTTACAAGTGCATAACCGAAAGAAGCCTCCAGTCTCCACTTGGGGATGCTGAGCGTAGCCTCCACCTTCGTTGTGGAAGTCTTGCCGAAATCATTGTCCCACACATAGTGGTTGGACCAGTAATGCTGCGAAAACCAGTCAGGCTCCTTGAGCGAGGTATTGAAATGCCCGCTGAGAGTAATAGGTTCAGTCCTGTCCTTGAACGGATAGAAAGAGACGTCTACACCGGCATTGACTTCGAAATCGTTACGGAAATATCCGAGAAGGCTGTAACGTGCATCGGCACTCCAGTTGAGATACTTGCGGTACTGGCCGCCTGCACCGGCATACACATAGAAGTCATGCTGGTGAACATTTCTGTTGCCGGACAGGAACATGTCCGGCCTGAACCCGTAGATACTGTTCCACTGATAGCCCAGTCCTCCGCTTATCTCGGACACCACGGCATCCCGGGCCCAGGGTCTTAGTTTGAAAAACAGCTTGTTGTCAACCGTGAACACCCTCGTGGAGTCTGCCGAGGATGTGGGGTTGATATAGAACATATTGTTGTAGAAATTGCGACCCACTTCATCGCTGAGTCCTATTTCATCCGTATAATAGCGGTAATAGCGGGACACCTCCCCCACATGCCCTACAGTAAGCATGGGACCCTCTCCCATATTGCCGAACAGCATTGTGTCCGCCAGACCGGAAAGAAGTCCGTCGCGTGTCGGAGCAGGAATTTTAAGGATAGAATCCATCACGGCCTTTATCGAGTCTGCAGCCATGCGGATGGAATCACCTGGTGAAGACGCTAACAAAGAGTCCTGTTCGTCCATCACGGTCCTTGCCTGCGCCATCGCTTTTTCATAAGCCTCCATCCTGGCATTCATCACCGAGTCCACGGAAACTGCAAAGACGGAATCCTCTTCCATGGCTCTTTCCATACGCCTTATTCTTGACTCTAACGGTATACTGTACGAATGGTCAATGAAAAACGTATTCCGGGAAAGCCTGTTCTGGGCTTCCTCAAGATTAATGCCGATGGTCTTGCCGTCCACAGTAGTGTCCCTGACCATATACGAATCCTGTATACCTCCGTTCTCCTCCCTGGTAATATTGTGATGTATCAGTCCGGCATGAGCCACATAATTGCGCCCGAGGTAATTTGCCCCCACCTCAAGGGAGTTGTTGGCTGTAGCCTCCCTGTTCAGCATACCGGCAGCTTTCCACCCCTGGAACAGAACTGACAGATTGAGCTCCGGAGTGATATTCTGAGTGTGCAGGAAACGGACATTGATTTCCTCCTTCTCCTTGAAAGCGAACAGAGTACCCCAGTAAGCAAGCTCTGTATAAGGCGCCTTTACGTTGAAGAAAGGCATCGTCTCGGGAACATGGGAATACGTCAGATACGGAGCGTACGCCTTGAAGCGGTCAAAACTGTGTCTGCGGAAAAAATTGACATTCTGCGTGGCTGAGCCTATCGTACCGAGGTACACGGCATCGATGTCCTCCTTGTAGAAAGGATACTCGGTGTACCAGTCGTTGAAGGTGGTATCCAGGTCAGCATGACGGTACTCATTGACATAAGGTCCTGTATTCCATGTCAGGATTCTGCGATAATACAGACTGTCGGGGACAAAGCCGGTCTCGAGCACCCTCGGCTTGGACCAGCGGATACTGTCACGGACGGATTTCAGACTGTCCCTCACATGGTGCGCACTGTCCTTGACCGCCTGCTTTATGGCTGCCACACTGTCCAGATAGGCATCTTTGCGCTTCCTTACACTGTCACGCTCCATCTGCCTGCGCTGCCTTTCCGTCAGAACCACCGTATCGGCAGTGTCTGTGGTATCTGCTGCAGCCATCACGACAGAATCCTGATGCGGAACCGTATCCTGAAGCAAGAACGGAGCGGCCTGAATACCTAGGCCGGACATACCTCTTACAATATAAGCACCGCACGGCAACATCGTTATGATGAGGCATGCGCACAGTATGTCCATTAACCTTTTTCTGTCCATAAGAGTGCAAATATAGGGGATTTTTGTTTTCTGCCTCCCGAATGCCGGTATTTTTAGGCATAGGAATGCATTCCTCCCAGGAAAAAATTGACTCCGAAATAGGTTACCAGCACGCAAAGGAACGCCGCCAGAGTGTACCAATGGAAAAACAGAGGACGGTCAAAAGGTTTAAGGGAGTGCCCGTGAAGGGCTGCTGCATAGACCAGTATCGTAATCAGCGCCCACACTTCCTTGGGATCCCAGGCCCAGTAGCTCCCCCACGATACATTGGCCCAGACAGCACCGATCACAGTCCCTGCTGTCAGCAGGAAAAGCGCCGGATACAGCAGCAGCCTTCCCACATCAGCCAGGGCCGAGACGGCCTCCAGTCTCCGGGGTGCCGGAGAAGCTCCTGCAATCACTCCTGTCAGGCCGTTAAGAGCCAGCAGGCCGAACAGGGCATAAGACACCATCATGCAAGCCACGTGTACCGACAGCAGGGGCGAGGCCAGCACCGGCATCAGGGAAGTCATCCCGGGATCGGACTCCCCTATTGACGCCACCAACAGTGCAAACCCGCATACAAGCACTGCAAAAGGCTGGATTACGGGCACTTTTCTAAATGCAACCAGAGATAGCAGACAGGCGGACCAGGCAATCATCATCATGGTCTCGAAGCCGTTGCTCATCGGAATATGCCCTGAGGCCGTCCACCTTAGAACCAGCAGAAGTGTCATATAGACGAAAATCATCCCCGTGAATACAGCCACAGGGCCGACAATCCTGTGCGAGAGCCTTCTGGCCCGAGAGGAAATCATCCCTCCGCATGTCAGGCCGAAAAGCAGGATCCCGATGAAAAGAGTCCCCATCGCCAGAGGATGCATCCGGTCCGCTGCATTGTACAGCTTCTCAGCTTTCCACACTGCCGCCGGAGGCAACGCGTCCCCTGCCTTCTCCTCCTGCCACCTGCGCAGCTTGGCCACTACCTCCGAAGCAGCCTCCATGTCTCCCAGCATCACATCCTCCCGAATCAGGGACAGGACTTTGCGCACAAAAAGCCATTCCCCGCTTTCCATATCGAAGGGCAGGTCGTCCGTAGAGGCATACCACCTCAACGTTCCGTCCTCTGCATTGTATGGGAAAAGCCGCAGGGCAGCTCCCGTGACAGTCATACTGAGGACATTGAACCTGTCATCCATTTTCAGGACATCCTTAGGAGCCGGAGCCCCGTTCTGAGAGGCATACCCGTCTCCAAGCTTGTAAATATTGTTTTCCGTAAAGAAATCCATCATGGAGACATACCTCCCTCCAAGCAGAGAGCGCATTTCCGCACCCTTGACCCGTATCATAGGCTCGTCTTTCCAGCTGTCATAATAGAAGACCCAGCCGGCCAGTACCTGCTCCGGTGTAAGTCCTTTCCACGAGGCCCTGCCGGTCAGTTTCAGGGTAAATTCCCGTGCGAAGGTCTGCACCGGAGCCACCCTGTCGTTGTAATAGATGTACAGATTTCCGAACTCACGGGCAAGTTCTTTAGGAAGAGTCCGTGGAGGGCATTCTCCGGCCGCAGCCGTCCTGTCGGAACAGGATGCCGGCAACAGCAGAAGAATAGCAGAAGAGCATACGGCCATCCCTCGGGAAACCTTCCTGAGAGCCCTCCGGAAGGCCCCGGAAGGACTCTGCATATGCACGAGCATGCTCCCCAACAGAAGAATGAAACCGGTATAGGTCAGGGCAATGCCCCATGGGTCACGGCTCACCGCCAAGGTCGTTCCCTCCAGGTCCGAATCGTATGAAGCCTGATAGAAACGGTAACCCCGGTAACGGCAGATATTGTTCATGGACACCTCCAGCACCTCCTCCCGTTCCCCGTCACGGAAACGGATGCTGCTGCAGTAGTCTTCCGGAGCCCGCGTCCCAGGGTAAAAATCCACGTTGAATTCCTCCAGCGACACCGCGAACGGCATCCGGGCCTCCGAGCCGTCCTGCCGTACAAACACATCTGCCGGCTCCTGACCGTACCGGAGATGAAGTGCCCCCTTTTCCCCCGCAATGAAAGTGGCCAGGGCTCCGGCGAGAATGAATATGAATGACAGGTGCATGACACATACTGTCATGGGCAGCCTTTGCCTGCTTCTTGATATCACAGCTGCGCAGGCTGTCACCGCAACTGCCCAGAGAACCGCAAATACAGGCGAACGGTAAATGTATCCAAAAACAATCCCGCTGCCGAGGGATTTCTCCAGCACGGTAGCGAGAATGAGAATAAGGGTCAGCACTGCAGCTGACCCGAATGCGGTGTATTTTAAAATCCTGTCCAATTTACTAAATTGCATCGATGAACTTGACAACGGCATCGCGGTCCTCCTTGCTCAGTTCGCGGAACTTCTCCACCGACTGACGGGCGTGGCTCTGCGAATTGCCGTGCCACATGATAGCCTCTATCACGTTTCGGGCCCTTGCATCATGCAGCCGGTCACTGTGACCGGAGCAGATCAGGGAGAGCCCCCTGCCCCAGAGGGGGGTGGTCCGGCACCATCCGCCGCGGATATCGTTCTCCATGAAAAGCTGATGCTGGATGAGGTCGCTATAAGGCCAGATGGTCTGGTTGGGGTACTTGGGCAGCTGGGTGTCACCGCGGGCAAAAAAGTTGTTGGGATCGTTGAACTCGTCCGGGCCTGTCGTCCATGAAGGACGGTGACAGGTGGCGCAGCCTATCTCGCGGAAGAGCTGACGGCCGCGCTGCACGTCCTCGTCATCCAGGTTACGGGCGGCAGGTACTGCCAGTCCGCGATGCCATATCATCAGGTCGGTATACTCCTCGTCGGTCATCTCTACCGGCAGGTCCTGGGCCATGAGGAAGTTGTAGATATCCTCCTCCACGTTGCCGGTACGCCATTTGTCCTTGGCCTCGGGATACCTGGTCTCGAAGTTATCCAGGAAAGTGTAGAAACCTGCCTGGACATCAGGGTCCTGAGAGGCTGTAGCGGCATAGGCTGCCGTCATATAGTGATAGCGTCGGTCGCTGCGGGTGACATTGGTGATATTCCAGATGGCGTTGGCTCCGGGACCGTCCTGCAGGGCTCCGCGGGAAAGAGCGTAGGTAAAACGGAAGGGATGCTGTTCGCCGTCACCCTGAACTGTGTTGGAATACTGCTTCACCCACTCCCCGCCGGCGAAAAACGCCGGGTTGACAGGGATTCCCATGGCCTCCTCCTTGGCATACTGGGCCTTAAGGGAATCATCGGGGATAGCGTCCAGCAGACCGGTACCATAGATGCCTATCGTAGTTTCCAGACGCACTCCCACCTGTGAATGTGGAATGTCCTTTCCGCCGGACTGAATAGGTACGTAGAACGCGCTTTCCGGAATGGTGACCTCGGGATAAATGAGTTCGTAGGTCTCTCCGTCAGGGAACTTGTTGCCCCACTCGTCCACGTACGTAAGCCACTGGATGGATATCTGGTCCTCGTCCAGGGGAGCCTTGAACGGCTCTACCGCCGCAGTCTGGGGCATACCGGTCAGGGATGACAGATAAGCATCGTTGCTTTTGTCGTAGACAACCAGCAAATATCCGTTGCCCCAATCGTCCCAACGGTAGCGTTCCATCCTCTTTCCGTGACCGTAGCCGGGATGGCAGGCCTGGCAGGAGTTGCGGATGTAGAGCGGACCGAGGCCGTCGAATGGCTCGGCGGTCTGGGTATAGGAACGTTCGAAGAAGTACTCTCCGTATTTGAAACGGTCGGTCAGACCGGCGTTCTCCACTGCCGGTGTCGGATCCTCGAATGCCGAAGCTGATGTATTGAATGTCGTTCCCAGAACCCCTCCGGCATAGACCTCGGGATTGATATCCGTATCCCCGCCGTTGTCAGGATCTTTACCGCCCGGGGTTTCGGTGCAGGCCGCCAGTGCAAGGACTGCAGCTGATGCCAATACGGCCAAGCTTATAGTTTTCATACTCTTTTTTGTTTCCCGCTTTACTCCACATTGCGTACTGCTTCTTTGGCCTGCCCGAGAACCTCATCGAGAGACTTGCATGCCTCGCTGGCCTCACCGGCCGAAGGATCGCTGATATTGTCCACAAAAGGAGCCTTCATGGCCTGTATTTTAGCCAGGGCATTGTCAATTGCAGCCATTACCGCATCATCCACAGTCTTGTTGTGCTCTGCAAGGAAACCGTGGAGAGAGTTGGCCTCATCACGGTTGCCCTCAATGCCGCCCATATAGACACTCTGTATGCTGATGATGTTGTCATAGAAGTCCTGTATTGACTTGTGGCTGTAGGGAGACTCGATGTAGTGGATATCCTCTCCGGAATAGGGCTTGCCGATCTTCATGGTGCCCACCTCGTCGGCTATGGTCTTGCAGCCGTCGATAATGGCCTCCATAGCTGCTGTCATACTGCTGTAGGAACTGCCTGCCTTGCCGGCATTGAGCATATTCTCACCGTACGAATAGGAGCCGCTGTTGACCGTATAGGGAAGTTCCAGCTGGTTGGCTACTTTGTCAAAACGCTCGTCAGGGACATTGCCCTCACCGGCCCATCCGAGTTCCATCTGCCAGCAGCGGTTGCGGAGATCTCCTGCCACCGCTGCGGCATAGATGATATGGAGAGGGTCAATGTCAGCCAGGTTCTTGGGAGCACCGTTCTCGAATAGGATATACTCGATACCGTGGAAGCCGAGGACGGTGTTGCCGAGATTGTCACCGGCGAACTGGTCTCCCCCCTCGCCGGCCATGGCGTTGATCTGATCTGTATTACCGAGAGCCATGTTCAGGGCATCCACATCCAGAGGCCATGAGTCGATGTGAGGGTCCACACCGAAGTCAGTGGCAGGACCGAAAAGGAATGCCTCGCTCTTTTCCCACCATGCGCGGGCCTCGAGGAACTTGTCGCAGGCGGCCTGCAGGTCAGTCTGTGTCGCATCCTCCTCCTTCAGGGCCTGCAGAAGTTTCTCAAGCTCGTCCGTTGAAGTGGAAAGCGCATTGTAAGTCGGGATTACCGTTTCGTTCACGAAGCGGCCGGCTATAACTGAAAACTGTTCTTCGTAAGGATTGTCGCCAACAGTCTCACGGCCGTTTTCATTACATGACACAGCACCGGCAAGTACTGCCGCGGCTGCCGCCAGATAGATTAACTTTTTCATCTTTTCTTCTGTTTATTTGTTTATTACTATGTATGCCTTACTTCTTACTTGAAAAAGCCTGCGTAAGCTATGCCTATAGACACCGAAGGCTCATCTATGTACGAACTCTTGAGGAAACGGTGCGAATACTCGGCCTTTATGACAATCTCGTCTATCGGATAATAGTTTACACCCACAGCGATACGATGTTTGTCCGTCCAGGGGTAGTCCGTAGTGGCCGCAGCGGGAATGTAGGAGTCGTAATACTCGTAACGTCCGAAGACATAGAATTTCTGCTTGTCGGAAAGCTTCTGCACGGCGGAGAAAATATCGTAACCCGCCTCGACACCGCCGGCCATCGCAGCCTCGCCTACCAGGGTATGCCTGTAGGGAGACTCGGTGCTGTTCATTGAAGAGCTGTTCCACGCACCTATCAGCTGAGCGTCCTTAAGATAGCCGTAGTCATAGTTGCCCCTGACCACCAGGCCATGCCCCTGATACTCGAAGTCGAAAGCCCCGATCATCACCGTACCCTTGACACCGGCATAGCGGGAGCGCTCCTCGGTTACGATATCATTGTTGAAGCTGTTTCCGACATAGCCGCTCAAACTCAGACGAAGCCCCTTCACAGAGTAATTGTCCACCCTGAAAGCCCCGGCCAGATGATTGGCCGGCTTGAACTCGTAAGGAGATGCCGAACCTCCGTGTATCCACTCCGAACTGCTGAAGAACACTGAGTTGAGTCCGGGCAACAGCTGTACCTCGTATCTCAGTCACCAGCTGTCCCTCGTCTCTCCAGTCACCGGCCCGTCCCCAGAGGCTGATACCCGTCTCGTGCCATGTACAAGGGAATATGGTATTCTCTCCCTCGGGACGGTAGGCCGTAAAGAACTCCGTAGGAAGATGCTTATTGTTCGTCGCGCCGACAGGCACCACTATATGTCCCATCCTCAGATTGAGCTGTGGCATGAACTCCTTCTGGATCCAGAACTGCTCCAGAGCCACCTCTCCGCCCCTCTCTATTTCCCTCTCGAATTCACCCGCCTCCTCATTCTCCATTTCCACAGCAGCCTCTACCCCTCCGTGCTCGAACTCTATCTCAGCCCCCATCGTCCATCCCTTGCCGAAATCATAGCCCAGCATCAACACCACATGCGGCAGGTCAAAACGGGCATGCCCCTTCGAGTCGCGGTAGCTGTCCGGAAACTGGTAGCGGTAGACATTGTCACTGTAAAAGTTATAGGTACCTACCGCCTCTCCGTATCCTCCCACCGTCAGCCTCGAAAAAGCCTTCTGCCACCCGCTTTCAGCCTTGGTGCTGTCAGCCACTTCCGAAGCCTGGTCCCGGGTACTTCCAGCGGTATTGGCCCCTGCTGTTGTCATTGAGGCTATCACCATGACAGCCATCACCATTATCCGTACTTTCATTCTGCTATGCTTTTAAAATCCGGGTGCAAAAGTACTGTCGTCCGCATACCCGGACAATCACCACAAATTGGTATTTTCTGTACTCGGGATAACCATTTTTTGGGGGTAACGCTACTTAGAAATTATTTTCCTAAATTTGCCGTTACAATGGAAAGAATAAAGTCACTCTTCGAGAGATACTCACGTGCAAGAGAGTACAGCATCACCCCCCTGCCCTCTTCCGGGGGCAACCGCCAGTATTTCAGGATAATCTGGAATGGAGGCAGCTGCATCGCAGCCGTCGGCACCGACCTTCGGGAAAATGAGGCATTCTTCTACCTCGACAGGCATTTTTCACAACTCGGGCTGCCGGTACCGGAGATACTGGCAGTAAGCGAAGACAGGACAGTCTACCTGCAGGAGGACCTTGGAGACACCACCCTCTTCGATGCCGTAGCCGCAGGACGGAAAAGCGGCAGCTACTCACAGGAAGAAAAGGCGCTGCTGCGTACGGCCATTGAGACCCTGCCCGCGTTCCAGTACGTAGGAGCATCCGGGATGGATTTCTCGCAGTGCGGGCCGGTCCGGTATTTCGACAGGACATCGGTCATGTTCGACCTCAACTATTTTAAATACTGCTTCCTGAAGCCTTCAGGCCTGGAATTCGATGAAATGGAGCTGGAGGAAGACTTCCGCAGGCTATGCGACCGCCTGCTGGTATGCTGCTCGGAGAATTTCCAGTACCGTGATTTCCAAGGGCGCAACATCATGATCACGCCGGAGGGCGGCATGAAGTTCATCGACTTCCAGGGAGGAAGAATGGGACCGGTACACTACGACCTGGCCTCCTTCGTCTGGCAGGCAAAGGCCCGTTACTCTCCACAGCTCAAAGAGGAACTGACCGAAGCCTACCTCGAGGCGCAGTCGCACTATGCCGTAGTGCGCCGGAAGGATTTCCTGACCGACCTGAGACAATTCGTCCTGTTCAGGACACTTCAGGTACTGGGAGCCTACGGGTTCAGGGGGATGTTCGAACGGAAGCCGCATTTCCTCGAGAGCATCCCGTATGCCATGGACAACCTGCAGGAGCTTTTTGCCTCCGGCACATTCCCGGAGTATCCCTGTCTCTGCCGGATTCTCGAAGGACTTATTCCCCTGTACGGACACAGGCAGCCACGTCAGGACGGACGGCTGATGGTACGCATTTTCAGTTTCTCATATAAGAAAGGTATCCCCGAAGACGACAGCGGAAACGGAGGAGGCTACGTATTCGACTGCCGTGGGGTTCCCAATCCGGGCAGGCTGCCCGAGTACCGCGGGATGACGGGACTGGATGCTCCTGTAATTGATTTTCTGAAGGGATACCCCGAGACTGAGGAATTTGCCCGGCACACGGCAGCCCTGGCCGACATGCATGTGGACAACTATCTGGAACGGGGATTCACGGACCTGATGTTCTCCTTCGGATGCACCGGAGGCCGGCACCGCTCGGTATATTTCGCAGAGAGGCTCGCAGACCACCTTGAAGAAAAATACGGGAGCACAGGGAAACTGCATGCGGTGCTCATTCACCGCGAGCAGAATCTGGAGAGGGAGGTGATACGATGAATGCCTGCTCACCCGCTCCGCGGACCGCAATGATACTTGCGGCCGGACTGGGCACACGGCTCCGTCCACTGACAGACCGGATGCCCAAGGCCCTGGTTCCGTTCGAAGGAGTGCCCATGATACAGAGACTGATAGTCAGGCTGCGCGAAGCCGGTTTCACACGCGCAGTCATCAATGTCCACCATTTTGCAGACATGCTGGAGGACTTTGTCCGCTCCCACGGAGGCTTCGGGCTGGAAGTGGAGTTCTCGGACGAACGGGACCTGCTGCGCGACACCGGAGGCGGCATCCGCCATGCGGTCATGTCCGGCCTGATAGGCGATGAGCCGGTGCTGGTGCACAATGTGGATATCATAACCGAAGGGATAGATCCAGGAGCCTTTTTCAACAAGGTTGCTGACAATGCTAAAAATCCCGCCGCCGCCCTTCTCGTGAGCGGCAGGAGAGCATCGCGATACCTCCTTGCCGATTCCGACGGGATGCTCCGCGGATGGGTACACCCTGCCAAAGGGATTTTCAAAAGCACAGGTTCTGCCTCCCGAACACCGGTCCAAGGCCCTGTTCCTGCAGACCCCCACGCCATGCCCGGATGCACCCCACTCGCCTTCAGCGGCATACACATCCTCACCCCCACTGCCCTGCAGCTGCTCCGTCCCTGGCCGGAAATATTTTCCGTTATCGACTTCTATCTGGATATAGCCGAAGAACATCCGGTATGCTGCATAAGCGCTCCCCCGGATGCCGTCATCACCGACATCGGCAAACTGTCCGAACTCAGGTAAGCCCTACCTTTTCCGCCTTGGATTGCGCGGGAACCAGCCTTTCTCCACCCGCTTCTCCTGTTCGAAAAGTTCCAGAATTGACCAGAAACAGGAAAATGACACTACTCCTGTCAGGGTAGAAAGGATGATGTTGTCTATAAAAAGAGAACCTGCCGCAGCCCCGAGACCGGCCAGCAGAAATACCCACCAGCAGCGTTTGCCGAAGTAATACTCCGCTTTTATGACTATAGGATGAAAAAGTCCTATTACCAAAAAAGTGCAGAGCCCGATTATAATGCCAGTATAATTCATTGTAAAAACACAGATATTTTCAACTTACCCTTATGGTCCGGTCAGGTGATACCCGGGCAATGAACAGCGACGGGATCACCATAATCAGCAGCATCAGAACGAAAGCTGCGACATCCACAGCTATGATATGCAGCAGGTTCAAATCCACGGGCACGAAATTGACGAAATAATTTACAGGATTCAGAGTAAACGGCTTGAACCACTTCTGCACAGCCAACAGCGGAAGAGCCACAGCATTGCCCCACAGCATACCCCTGAGAACTATCGCACCGCCTCTGTAGACAAACACCTTACAGATATCAGAAGTCCTCATGCCCAAGGACTTGAGCAGACCTATCATGGAAATGCGCTCGAAGAGGATAATCAGCAGACCGGAAATCATGTTGAAGCCGGCCACCGCCATCATAAGCACCATCACCACCAGCACATTGAGGTCCAGCAGAGCCAGCCAGTCGAACAGCCCGGGATAAATCTCGTCTATCCTGCTCACCACTACAGGAGCGTCTGCAGTAATGTCCCTCTCCATTATTATCTCCCCTATCTCGTCATAGACCCGGTTTCTCGTCCGTTCCGCACCCCGGCTTCCGTCTCCGCCCAGAGTTATTTCCAGACAGGACGACTCATGATCCTCCCAGCCGTTCAGCCTGCGTATCTGACGGATATCCATCAGAGCCAGTTTTTCGTCCAGATTCTCCAGCTGTATGTCGTACAGGCCGGTGACTGTGAGTCTCCGTGCCCTCACCTGCTCTCCGATGAAATACACCGTCATACTCTCTCCCGTCCTCAGTCCCAACATGGTTGCAAGCCTCTTGGATATAAGCACCTCGTCACTCATCCTTTTCCCGGAGAAATCCGGAAGCGAACCCTCGGTCAGAAAATCCGCGAAAAAATCCAGGGAGTACGTCGAATCCACTCCCTTGAACATCACCCCGTGCACATCCCTGTCTGATTTTATCATACCAGGCTTGTAAGCCGCCTCACTCACCGATCGTACTTCCGGAATATTCTCTATCTCCGGAAGATACGACAAATCAGCCTTCAAAGGATATATATCGTTCATATAATCCATTCCAGGTACAGTCATCAGAATCTCGCCGGTAAAGCCCACGGCCCTTTTGCCAATCTCTTTCCTGAATCCTTCAGATATCGCTACCGCCATCAGTATCACTCCTATGCTGATAGCCACCGACACACATGCGATTGCATTGCCGGTAGAACTTACCCCACGTCCCTTTATTTTTTTAGCGATAAATAAATTTAAATTCATATATTTGCAGTCCACATGCCGCAAAGGTAAAAAATTTTCGCGGAAATAGCTCAGTTGGTAGAGCGTCGGCTTCCCAAGCCGAAGGTCGCGGGTTCGAACCCCGTTTTCCGCTCATAGGAAAGCCCCCCAGAGCCACAGACCGCAGCACCCTGCCAGCGGTCTTTTTTATTCCACCTCACGCTGCCCTTACACTTCATTCCCGACCTTCACTGCGGCGGGAAGGGATATTCTGATTTTTTGTGTATCTTCGCTACGGGAAATACAAGGGGCGGAATGCAATAACCGTCACTGCCCACCCTTGGCAATTGACAATTAATATCGTTATGGCAGACAACTATCTGGAAAAACGGTACGACGAGTACCTGGAGCGCAAGGCAGCCGCAGAGAAGGCAAAACGGAAAGCGTGGAAAAAGCGGATGGATGCCTACCGCAAGAGGCTGTCTGGAGCCGCACCCGCAGATAACACAACGACAAATACAAAAAAAGACATTTGAAACCATGAGACACCCAATTCTACCAAACGGTCCCGCAACTGCAGCAGCAATACTGGCCGCAACGACCCTGACCATAGGCACCATTTCCTGCACCCGGAACATCTGTGACCACCCTGACGCCCCTATCCGGGAAGTTCCGTTTACCCAAGTACACATTCAGGACCGGTTCTGGTCCCCGAGAATAGAGACAAACCGGACAGTCTCCATCCCATCCGCTTTCCGGGAGTGTGAGAAGAACGGCCGCTTTGACAACTTCGCCATCGCAGCCGGCCTCATGAAGGGAGAACACCGCGGCGATTTTCCGTTCGACGACACGGACCCATATAAAATCATAGAAGGAGCGTCTTATTCCCTGGCAGTAAAATACGACCCTGAACTGGACCATTATCTCGACAGTGTCATTTCCATAATAGCTGCAGCACAGGAACCCGACGGCTACCTGACAACCTGTGTGACAAACAAATGCCACCGCCTCTCAGGATGGTGGGGCAGTACCAGATGGGAAAAGCTCAACAGCCACGAGCTGTACAACAGCGGTCACCTCTACGAGGCTGCCGTAGCGCATTATCTTGCCACAGGCAAAAGGAGCCTGCTTGACGTAGCCATAAAAAACGCAGACCTGGTATGTCAGGTATTCGGGCCGGGAGAAAACCAGAAACATGTCCCTTCCGGTCACCCTATCATCGAGATGGCCCTGTGCAGACTGTATAAAGTCACAGACGACAGCAAATACCTCGACATGGCCCGCTACTTCGTAGAAGAGACAGGCCGCGGCACGGACGGCCACAGACTGAGCGAATACAGCCAGGACCATAAACCTATCCTCCGGCAGGACGAGATGGCCGGACACGCCGTAAGAGCCGGCTATCTGTACTCTGGAGTGGCCGATGTTGCCGCACTGACCGGAGACACTGCCTATTTTCATGCCCTTACCCGCCTGTGGGACAACCTCGTCGGCCGCAAACTCTACATCACCGGCGGCATGGGTTCCCGTGCCCAGGGAGAAGGCTTCGGCCCCGACTACGAACTGCCCAACCACACAGCCTACTGCGAGACCTGTGCCGCGATATCCAATGTATTCTGGAATTACCGCATGTTCCTCGCCACAGGAGACTCCAGATATATGGACGTACTCGAGCGGGCCCTGTACAACGGAGTAATCTCCGGCGTATCCCTGAGCGGGGACAGGTTCTTCTACGACAACCCGCTTGAATCCCAAGGCGAGCACGAGCGCCAGCACTGGTTCGGATGCGCCTGCTGCCCCGGAAACATAACCAGGTTCATGGCCTCTGTCTCTGGATATGCCTACGCGACACAAGCCTCTGACATCTATGTAAATCTGTATGTCCAGAGCACAGCTGAACTGATGACTGATGCCGGGAAAGTGTCCATTGAACAGGTCACCGGCTATCCCTGGAACGGAGACATCACCATCCGAGTCAATCCCGAAAAGAGCGGAAAATTCGCTCTGCGCCTGCGCATCCCCGGCTGGCTCCGGCAGCATCCCGTAGCATCCGACCTGTACACCTACACCGACGGACCGGCCGGCTACGACATCCGGGTAAATGGTTCCAAAGTCAAAGCCCCGGTCTGCAACGGCTATGCAGTCATCACCAGAACGTGGGAACCGGGTGACACCGTAGAAATCGGTCTTCCCATGAACGTCCGCCGCATCAGGGCAAATGAAAAAGTATCAGCAGACCGCGGCATGCTCGCCCTCGAGCGCGGACCGATAGTCTACTGCCTCGAAGGCAAGGATCAGCCCGGCGGCACAGTTTTCGACAAATACATCCCCGAGGGCACCGCCATTGAAGCCTCATACGTCCCCGACCTTCTGGGAGGAATTGTAGTGCTCAGCGGCAAGGCAGGAGACGTTCCCTTCAAAGCGATTCCATACTCCACCTGGAACAACAGGGGCCCGGACCAGATGGCTGTATGGATTCCAGCATCCGAAGAATATGCAACCCCTGTCCCGGAGCCTACCATCGCATCCAAGGCAAAGGCCTACGACGGAAATGTCCCGGCATGGGGCGTCAATGACCAGTGGGAACCGCGCAGCTCGTCCGACATCGACAAACCCTATTTCTACTGGTGGCTCAAAAAAGGCAGCGAGGAAAGTCTCTCTTACGAATTCGACAGGCCGTACACAGTCTCCGGCATACAGGTCTACTGGCTTGACTTCGACCACTATGACGGGAACTACCGCGTACCTGAAAGCTGGAAACTGTACTACCGGGACGGAAGCACATGGAAAGAAGTGGAGGCCCTGAACGGATACGGTACTGAAAAAGACCGGTACAATACTCTCGAGTTCAAGCCAATAAAAACCACCGGACTCAAAATCACTGCAAGGCTGCAGGATGGAGAATCCGGCGGAATTATAGAGTGGAAAGTAAATTCACCTGAAGATTAAGCTCACAACAGGCAGTGAGTGCCTAAAAGAGGTCTGTACCCATCCCTTATGATTCCGTCGAGCAGCAGGTACAGCTCGCTCATCTGCCCTACATCCACCTTTCCGGCGGACCTCCATCCCTCCAGCACTGGAGCCGTGACATCAAAGACCTTGTCCTCGACCTCCAGCAGCTGCTGCATATAGCCTCCGCCCGAAGGCCGCCACAGCAGTTCCCAGTTCATGTAACGGTCAGTGCCGTCGCCCTGACGGTAGGAATATACCCTGTCGGCGAGGGTCTGGGAGAAATCGCAAAGGGGTGATACTTTCTCCGCTTCGTCCCTTGCCACCAGCTCGGGGAGATATCTGTCAGCCCCCTTTACCCACAGCGGCATGGCCACGCCGGTCGGAGGATAGCCGAGGATGGTCCACATCACCGTCAGCTCCGGAGCCTCCCCGGGACGCACGCCCTGCACTACCGCCGAGCTGGTCGAGCCGCGGCGGGAGATGAAGTCGTAGTCGATGAACCAGCCCGTAGTCTTAGGCCTGTTGAAATCCCCCGAGCGCAGGTCTATGCCTAAAATCGGATTCTCGAAGCAGCGGGCCAGGTCGGTCAGTATCCACTGAGGAGTGAACAGTCCCATACCGGAAGCAGGCATCAGCAGCCCCTCCTCTATGAGATAACGCACCTGGCCCAACCCCTCGTTGACATCTCCGGTAAATGAGAAATTGGTCCGCGCCACATAGCCATGGGGGGCCACAGCCGGATCATTGGCATCATACACCACGTATTTGTAGTAGTCCACCTCCAGCATCTGCGCCCCGCCCTGAGCGTCGATCACCCCGAGGCTGGCCTCTATCATGCTGGGCTTTGCGAGAGTATCCAGAAAATGATGGAAATCCTCCACCGTAGCGCAGATCTCCAGGGCCCTGCGCATGATCCGTCCGTTGGCGGCACCGCGCTCCTCTCCCGGAGCCACATCCACCAGGTTGAACGACTGGGTGTTCATGATTGCAAAGCCGGCCGAATTGACACCCATCCACACATCCGTGGGATTATCCTCCACACTGTTGACGATGGCGATAAAGGAGTATTTCTCCCCTTTGAAAAACTTCACAGAGTTCTGCAGATAGTCCGAATCCCTGTGCTTCCACAGCAGCGGCCTCCCGTCCGGAGTCACCTTGCCGGAAATCACCACTGAGGAGCAGGCGTACGAAGGATATGCGGCAAACACGGCCGCAACAGCCGCCAAAAGAAAAGTTCCGAGTCTTGTCATAAATCAAATTATCAGATTGTTGCTAAAATTGCACAAATCTAAGAAAAATACGCAACAATCAAGCTCCGACCGACACAGATTCCCTCACCGCCTCAGTTCAACTGGCTGCATTGCGGACTGCTGCACTGAGCCTATGTGCGATACAACGGCACTATCTATGGTCATCAGAGTATCCAATGCGGCATGAGGATCGGACATCATCAGGGAGTCGGCCGCCGCCATTACGGAATCAGCATACCGGCCCCGGTCCGAGCATGAGAAAACTGACAGCAGGGCAACTGCTGCCAGCAATATAAGACTGATGCGGTATGGTATCCTGACTTTCATGCAGCAAATATACGCGGTAGCCGTTCTGGCTGTCTACATCATCATCACCACCGCCAGCGACGAGAGGGAGATGACGGCCCAGAGACTGATGCCGAGCAGGAAGGGACGGACTCCCGTCTTCTTGACACTCTGGAGGGAAAGGCCGCAGCCGATGAGGAAGAGGGTGGCTCCGAGAGCATGCTTCGCGCCTCCGGCTATCGCCGCAGAGACTTTCTCAGGGATTCCCAGGTAAGTGTTGGCCAGCATCGCTGCAATGAAGAGGAAGATGAACCAGGGAATGGAAATCTTCTTGCCCTTCTTCCTGAAAATGAAGGTAGTGGCTATGGCCATGGGAATGATCCACAGGGCGCGGGTCAGCTTGACGGTCGTGGCAATCTGCAGGGCCTCCTCTCCATAGGCGGCACCCGCACCCACCACCGAGCTGGTATCGTGGATGGCAATGGCTGCCCAGGTGCCGAACTGCTCCTGGGAGAGTCCGAGCAAATGTCCTATCGCAGGGAAAATGAGCAGGGCCACGGCGTTAAGCACAAATACGGTCACCATCGACATAGTGGTCTCATTGTCGTCCGCGTCGATGATGGGAGCCACGG
>ENA-OOXJ01000931-OOXJ01000931.1-human-gut-metagenome-genome-assembly--contig:-NODE-931-length-21396-cov-2.490792_pt1 | contig 21396 bp, 24 predicted proteins | sample MGYA00241587_ERZ501343 | MGnify/ENA primary metagenome ERZ501343 (study PRJEB25962, sample SAMEA2042918) | human gut metagenome | biome: human gut; feature: human-associated habitat; material: faeces... | reverse complement strand
ACATACCATAATTACCCTTCCAACTTGCCCTTGTTACAGTTCCAGACTTATATGCTAAAATAGAAGTCCCTTTTGTGGCTGCAAAATCAACTCCTGTATGATTTGGTCTTTTTGCAGTTCTATAATAAGAGCTTATATAAGAATACTTTGTTATTGGCAGTATTCCAGAACTTGACCTTCTAATTGTACCACTTCTTGATGTAACTGAAGCAACTCTTATTGCTTCTCGTTCTTTTTCTGCCTGAAGGTCTGCAATTTTTTTGTCCAAAACCTCTTGAGTAGTAATATTGTCTAATGTACTTACTTCTGTCTTTGTAATCTCAACTTTTTCATCAATCTTTTCTTTAAAACTGTTTGCTTCATTTTCAGTTTTAAAATAGTATATTGACCCATCCTTTAAAATTTTTAACTCATATTGATTATATGTTATATTAATATGAGCTTCGACTTGTTCAGTTAATGTTTTTTCTTCTTTACTTGGACTTTTTACTGATAAACTCTCATATACAAGCCCGTTTAAATCAAAATTCCAATTATTTATTTCACCATCTTTTGAAAGTTCTGCGATTTTTTTGTCTGCTATTGCTGCTACATCTAAATTAAAACTTTTTTCTTTTCCTAATCTACTTTCAATCACATATTCTCTGTTTCCCGTCTCCAAAGAATTTATATTAAAAGATATTGCCGTTGGTGTAATTAACATTACAGCCATAACTATAAAAATTAATATTTTTTTTATTCCCCTAATAATGGGGGAGTGTTCTTTTTCGATAAGAATCATCTCCTTTTGTGTTTTTCTGAAACAAGTCAATTAATTGGAACTTTTCTTATTATTTCATATTTTTTTTATTTTGTCAAGTTGTTGACAAAATTTTAAGTATAATCTCCCGTAACAACATAAGTAATTACTGTTCCCACAGGGATACTTTGTCCTATATCATGTAATTGAATTTGATTGCTAGTTTGTCCAACAGTTCCTATTTCTGTATAGTGACCATCTTTATCTCCATCAACTTTTACCAATCTTTCTCCTAAAACATAAACTTCTAATGAGTTGTTTCCCACTTGATATGTTACAGGAATTGTTATAGTTGAATTATCTTCTATTGCAGTATCTAATATAGTATATTCAATTTGAACTGCTGAAATCTTTCCTTTTTTTAATTCCTCTACATCAAGGACTAATTTATTTGGATTTGATGCCATTTTATTCGCTCCTTCCTTATACTCTAATAATCCATAACGTAGAGTATAGGAACACTACTTATGAATTAATTTCTTTTTTGTTTCTCTATAGGAATTTCCTTGAAGTTTTTTTCAATTTTTCTAACAGCAAAAAATCTTTTTATTCTTTTAAAAAATTGATGGATACCAGTTGCAGATAATCCTAAAACCATTCCCATATAAATTCGAGTTTTAGTTAAATGTAGAACAGGTAAAAAATCATGAACTAACAACATTATTATCGCTCCAAGTATCATACAAAATAGTGGAATTAAATTTGTATATTTGTTTCTTGCAACTTTTGAAATTAATAACATCTTAAAACAAGAAGCAAAAGCATAACATATTATTGGAACTGAAATTCCACTAAATATGAAGTCTCCCCATAATTGCATAAAAAAATCATTCATCATTTTCACCCCCATTATTATTCTCAGATATTTCATTTTCACCTAAATGTAACTGTTTTTTCATATCCATTCTTGCCACATGGTATGATATAAAAACAGACTCTATAGAAGCTTGAAATTGTCTTAAAAAGTCAATTTGTTTTTCTTCATCTGCCTCATTAAAATATCCTGAAAAATAATTAAAGACTACCATTCCTATCAAATAACCATCTTTGTCATGAACAGTTTCTGATAAATGACTTCCAACATCCTCAAAGAAGGGCTCTTCTACATGCAACTCTTCTGCTTGGATATCTGGTATAATACACTCATGTGTTGTTACTTCTTCTACCCACTCACTTAACTGACTATAAGGAACTCTTTGTAATTTTCTTATTTTCTTTGGAATAACAGAATATCTATCATCCTCTGCCAAACATGTTATGAACATATTACAAAGCCTTGAAGTCGCAACTGTTCCATTTTCTAACTGTAAATACATTACCTCATCCGCTTTTGAACGGTCTTTATATACTCTACATAATTCCTTAATTTTAGCAATAACCCTTCTTGATTCTTCATGTTCCCACATATCATATTTTTCTAAAGCTTTTTTTCTAACACTTCTTTTATATGTATCATTTTTTTCTTTTATCTTATTTGCTGTTTTTATCCAAATCCCAAATAGAGTGGGGATAACAACTAAAATTAAGGGTTCAATTTTATCTAATATTTTTAAGAATTCATCCACCAAATTTCCCCCACTTTCTACTAATTTGAAATTTTTATAAGATTATCAAAAAATTAAGAAGCTACGATTGTATCTATTTCTTGATTTGAAATAGCAACTAAGTCACTATTTTTAACATAGTTTGTTAAATCTACTTCTGTTGTACCAATTTTTTCAACTTTCTTTGTTTGTCCATCCATAAATACTATATATTCATCATATACGTTATTTTCTTCTGTTCCATCATTTGCCATTAAATAGATAGTATTTAAGTCTGTCATTTGAGATGTACTTGTAACAACTTGTTTTTTGTTAATGTTTGCTAATTGTTGTGTAACATAAGTTTCTGTTGCTAATCCTTCTGTTGCATCTTGGATTGCACTTGTCATTTGAGATGTTGTAGGTCTATTTGCAACTGCATTATTAACTGTTGATGTTACTTGACTTGCAGTTTGGTATCCAGAATCATTTGTTAAATCACTTACTGCTTCTGGAACTGTAATGTTTACTTTTTTACTTGTTACTGTTAAGTTTTCTCCATTAACAGCAATTGTTTCAATAACGTTAGCTTGTGCACCATTAGCAATTCCTGCTAATTTATTCTTTTCTGTTGTTGTGTAGTTATTATCTGTATGAACATAATCAGCATCTTCAACAAAATTACTATCATTTGTTAAATCACTTGTTTGTGTTGGGACTGTAATATTTACTTTTTTGCTTGTTGGAGTTAAATTTGACCCATTAACAGCAATTGTTTCGATAACATTTACTTGTGCATTTGCAGCAATTCCATTTAATTTTGTTAACAATGCATCTGTAAAATTATTATCTGTGTGTGTGTAGTCTGCATCTGTTACAAAGCTTCCATCATTTGTTAATTGAGAAAGTTTTGTAGGAACTGTAATGTCTACTACTTTTGTTTCCTCATCTGGAGTTTGTGCTGCCCCATTTACTGAAATTCCACTAACAGCATTTACTTCAGCTCCTGCTTCAATCCCAGCTAATTTAGATTTTTCTTCATTTGTATAATCATTTGTTGATAATCCTTTACCAGTAACTTTATCTACCTTATTATTTAATTGTGCTGTTGTAGCATAATCTCCAGCTGCTTGAATTCCTAATGTTGCTAATGTGTTATTTCCACTTGCTAATTCATGTCCATTAATAGAAGGTTTTCCTGTTAAATCAGCATAAGCTCCTGAGAAAGAACTATCTCCAGCATTGTTAATTTTCTCTAATAACTCGTCTGTTAAGTCATTATGAGATAGTCCCATTCCTTCAACTTTATCTACTTTTCCATCTAAAAATCCTTTTACTTTTGTCCAAAAGTATAATAACCCATTTTGGTCTAAATATTTTTTTTCTGCCATCTTAAAAATCACTCCTTATATTTTTTATTAAAATTTTTTCTACAATTTTTTCTAAAAAATATTAGTCATACCATATATAAGAATCTTGCCAAAAACTTTTATCGTCCCAGATTCCTTTATAATTTGTTTTACCAGCTTCTGCTAAAAGCCACCCCACCTCAACTTCTGGAGTTGGAGGAGTTTTTTTTATTTTCCCAATAAATAAGCTAGTATATCTTCCTAAAATAAAACCATATTCATGTTCCATTTTTTACTCCCCCTTTGTATATAGTAATTTTAATAATTACCAAATACTACAAATTCAATAGGAGTTCCTTTTGGAATACTTTGTCCAATATTTGCTAATTTTATTTGAGTGCTTATTGCCCCAGTATTTCCAACCTCAGTATAATGTCCATTAGTTCCTGCGGTACTTGATGCTTTAATCAATTTTTCTCCTAATACATATACTTGTAAAGAGTCGTTCCCTACTTTGTATCTAGGAACAGTAATAGTAGAATTGTCTGCGATTGTACTAGTTGTTACTGTAACACTTCTTGTAATATCTACTTCAGCTTTACTATTGTTTATTAATGTTTTTAATTTAGAAAAGAAATAAGATAGCCCATTATAGTCTAAATACTTTTTTGTTGCCAATATTACCACTCTCCTATTCACTTAATATTTTATCAATTTCTAAATTTGTAAGTGGTAAAGTGTCTGCAAGTTCTTGAGAAACTTCTGAAACTTCTTGTGAAACTGATTCTACATTATCTATTGTACTATTTAAAATCTCTCTTACTTCACTTCCAGGTTGCCCATTATCAATCTTTTGCACAGCCTTGAGTTTCATTTCCACTCACTTCCCTTCTTTACCAGCAATAAGCTACATTTACACTTACTGCTTGGTCAAAAACTAAAAACTTTAATACACTTGTTGAATTATGATATATACCAGAAGTTGGAATTGTAATTGTGGTTCCGTCATTTATTGAGAATGTTGTTCCAGCAGGTGCTTCAATACAAATTTCTGCAATATGAAATGCATCTTCTACAAAAGTTCTTCCTTTTGTTTCTGCATTTTGTTTTTCATGTTCTAGTAATGTTGGAATTAGATTTTTCCCAGCTACTGTTGTTCCTGTCCAACCACCAGCATTACGTCCTTGTTGAAATACACTCATTTATATCGTACCCCCTTATTCTTTCACTTCCATACTTCTAACAATTTTATAAATATTATATCCAGTAATACCTAAGCTTGATTTATTATCTAAAATTTTCATTACATTAGCTATTTCAGAAATAGCCATATTTTTGCCATCATAAACAAGTTCTCCATTTCTTGAAGTTCTCACTATTAAATCATATGTAGCATTTGACTCTTTTGTTACATATTGTAAATGTTTTGTTTCATAATATGCTTCTAGTCCAATAACATAATTTGAAGCATCACAAAATGTTCTTACAGTGTCTGTAGGTACAGCAAAAACAATTTGATATAAGTCATTATATGCAAAAACATTTTCTGTCACTTTTGAGTCAATCATTTCTTGAATTGTGTCATATTGGGTAAATTTTGTTCCTCTTGATTTCACAATTGTTTTATCTTTCTGTTGTATATCAAAGAACTCAAAGCGTCTTAATGTAATTAGTCCTACTTGATTTTCATCATCTGTTGAGAAATCTATAATATCTGTAAAATCTAATAAAATTCTTCCCACTATTTCTCCCCCTTTTCTTTTTTATATTTTTCTTTTTCTCTACAACTAAACTTTGTGTATAAATCATTCATCTTTACACATCTATGAATACTACACCAACGAACCATTCCACAAGGTTTTTTGGTCAGACTACACTTTACATTTACTCTAACAGAGGTAGATTTGTTTATAGCATATTCACATAAAGGAAACTTCATCTACATCACTTCCTTTAGGATTCTTTTTTCTTTTTTGCAGTCTGTTTCTTTCTTGTACTCTTTTTTTTTGTACTTTTCTTTTTTGCAGTTGTTGTTTCTTTCTCTTGCTTACTTATAGATTCTTGAGCTTGTTTTGGAGTATTATTTTTATTATGTTCTTTCATAGATATGTCATCCAAAACATTACTCTTTTTTGTAATTTTTGTAACTTGATTCTTTTTAATATCTTGAATCACATATCCATATGGACAACCAGTATTTTTTACATCTTTTTTAGGCACAATTTGTCCACTAGGAAAATAAGTTACCATTTTACATAAACCTTTAATTTTTGTGCAATACAAATATTTTTTTAAAGGGGTAGATTTATCAATCATATTTGGGCAAAAATTGTTACTGTCAAAATTGATATTCTGCATTTGTATTCACCTCTTAATTATAAAAAAAGGTAGATAGTTCTTTTGTACTATCTACCCACCTATTATCAAAAAAATAATAAAATTCTTTTATGCTATTATGCTATAAATTTTTCAGCAATATTTTCTACTACTATATTTTCTATAGCTGTATATTCTGCATAATCATCTGCTTCACTAGGAACAATATCTTTCGCAGCAACTTTCTTATATAATGGTTGTGTATCATCTACAACAGTCAATGTTGCATTTTCTTCAATTGTAACAGATATTTCTTGAGCAACTTTACCTAAATTATAAATTGCTACGGCACTACATCCATTACATAAACCATTAATTGTTCCATTTTGAATGTTGATTTCTAATTTATTAGATTGTCCTTCAAATGGAGAAGTGTATGTTCCTGCCATACATGCAATAGCATCTCCCAACCAAACATTACCTTGGAAACTATAATATTCTTCAATATTATCATTTCCACTAGCAATAGAATTGATTGTTCCGCCATTTACATTTATTGTACCCATTCTAGCATTTATTCCGCCATTTAATGTTCCGCCATTTACATTTATTATACATGGTGCTGGAACATAAATTGTAGCATCAGTATCAGAAGTAAGCTCTCCATTATCAATCGTAATAGTAACAAACTCTGCATCTCCATTATTACAAGCAATACAAGAATCTTTTGATTCAATATTTCCTCCATTAACTTGAATTTCAGATTGTCCTACTAAATTTATACCATAAAGAGTTGTTGATTTTACTGTACCACCATTGAATGTTAATTTTGCATTTTCAACTTGAATAGCACTTTGTGCATTAGAAGAACTAATTTCTCCAGTACCAGTAATTGTTGTATCTTCTTGAATTCCAATTACTTGTACTCCTGCTTCAATATTGTTTGCTCCTAAATCTAAAGTTATTGGTTTATTAATAACTAAATGTTGAGTTAAACTAACATTACTTCCTAGTTTTACAGTTCCACCTTCTTGAACATCTTCAATAGCATTTGCTAAACTACTTTCGTCTGTTGCTTCAATTTCTGTTGGTATGTATTTATTAAATATTATACTTATTTCTACATCTTCATGTAAAGAATCTCTATCTCCAAACGTTATTTCAACATTACCATTTTCTTCTGAAAGCCAAATAATAAACTGATTGTCATTTGTTGCTCCCCATTGTGTAGCAAATTCGTCTTCAGTTTCTCCACTATCAAAAGAATATCCTGCAACTGCAATAACATTCTCTCTTGCGATTCCTAAGTCTAGTAATAATCCATACCATTTTTGGCTTAATCCAGCTCCATTATCATATGTTTGAAATGGAGCTGTTTGATTAATTGTTATTGTATTACCCTCATTATTAATTGTGAAAGAATTTTCATTATTTTTATATTCTTCTCCAAGACCTCCGTCTAAAGAAGTCTTAGATACACTAATTAACGTTAAGGGGTCTATAGACCCCTCACTAGGGTGTAACTTCTACATCACAAGTAACTGTGAAGTTTTTCTCTTCATTTTTGATAGTAATTTCAGTATCTCCTTGACTTTTTGCAGTTACTAAACCTGTTGCATCAACAGTTGCTATTGCATCACTACCACTTGTAAATGTTAATTCATCATATGGAACATTTTCTAATAGATTTGGATTTGAGTCAGAAACACCTTTTACAACGATAGTTTCTGTTTCTCCATTAGCTAGAGAAATTCCTCCACCTAAAACTACTATTCTGTCAATTCTATCCCATACTGTTGTTTCGTTTACTATTTTAATGATATATCCTAATGTACCATCATTTGTTGGACATTCTCCTGGTTTTGTCTCATAATCAGCTAATGCTGTCATATTTAATACTGTTGTAGCATTTGCAGATTGAGATAAATCTAAGTTTAAATCTCCATTTAATTGAGCTTTAGGAATAACTATTTGTAGTTCTCCTGCTAAAATAGAACCTGAACCACCTTGTCCGTTTGTTGTATATAATGGTGTTCTTAATACTGCTCTACCAATTTTTGGAGCAAAATTAGAACCAATTCTGAATATTTCAGCACTAGCTGTTTGAGTATAATATTCGATACATACTGTATCTCCTACTTCTCCACCTTCAACAACAAATTCTTTTGTTTCTGGGTCTATTGTTACTTTTGTAGTACAATCAACATAACCAATTATATCTCCTGTTACAGAACCAATTGGTGCAACTGGTGTACTTAATACTTTACCAACAACTTTTTCAGCATTTTCTCCTGTACCTGCAACTAATGTTGTTTGTTCTCTTAAATAATATGTTCCATTAGGCATGATTGTAGAACCTGTATTTAAAGCAAGTCCTTCTAATGAGAAGTTAGCTGCTGTCATTGTTACTGTTAAAGAAGCATCTGAAGGTATTTGAATTTGAATTGCGTTTCCAATTCCACCTCTAATTTCATTTAAGTTTACTGATGTTGCGATATTTCCTTCTGTAATTGTACGAGATTGAAATAATAATTCATCAGTTGTTAAATCATAGAAGTTAAAATCATAGATACCTTGTGCATATAAATTTTCATTGTTTTGACAACTCATATTTCTTCCTCCTTATTTTTTTTATTTCTTTTTTCTTTATCTTATGTGGCTTTCATACCAAAAGTATTGGCTATTTGACTTATTGTTTTTAATTCTTTTGTTCCATCTTTTGGTTTCATCATCCAACTTTTAAATGGATTTCCATTTTTAAATTTTACAAAACCACTCATTTCAGCAGTTTTAAAAATTTTATAATTAATAATAACATCATGACTAGATGTCATTTTTTTAAATCTATATATCGACCATCTTTCGATGTCTTTTATATCTCTTTGACTTATTGCTGCAACAGCAAATATTTGGTCTTCCAAGGTCATATCAGAGTGTACACTATTCATTGCATCTACTCTTTTATTTGCCTCTAAAATCATTTGATTTTCTCTTAAATCTATAATATCTACTGCATTTTGGTAACATATTATGTCTTTTATTCTATTAAATCTTCCGCTACTTATTTCCACTTCTTTCCCATTTTGGATTATTCTTAAATTAACTTTTCCATCTTTGGTTATTACCCTAATGCTTTCATCTGACACTCTAAAAGCTAATTTTAAGATTGTATTAAATCTTTCTTGAAAACCTTTATCTACCTTACAAAAAAAAATAGCTATTTCTAAATAGCTTAATGTAGATAATGTATTTCCAATAGCTTCATTACTTAATTCCATAGGATTTATTTGTAGTGTTGAGATACTGTCATAAAATTCATATACATTTCTCATTATGACTGGATATATATGTAAACCATATATCTCTATTGGAATTTCCCATAAAAGGTTCTTATCATATTTTTTAAATTTGTCGGCATCTATCATTAACACATGCCCCCTCTATTTCCATTCCAATTACAGCTCATATTGAATATATATCCACTAAATTGTGTATTAAATCTAAAAAAGTCTGACCTATCAGACATTCTTTGAGGAGAATCATATGAAAACATTAGCGTTCCTATTCCTCCTATTTCTTTCCCATTTAGCGTTTCAAGAATTTCTTCTTGCAATAGGTCAACCCTATTAACAATTATATTATCAACTATAATTGTAGAAATAGCATTATGGCATGGCAATTCAAAAGTCCAGGTAGCGTTACTCATAAATGCATCCTTTGGTAAAACTCTATCTCTATAAATTCTTATTTGTTGAACTTGACCTGTTGTTTCTTCACTCAATGGAACATTAGACAAAAATACTCTATATTTATTTACATCATCTATTCCATTATAAATTAAACTTCTTTTTTGCTTACTTGTCAGATTAGGTCTCTCCAAAGGTCTTGATATTGGATTTCCATCTTCATCTGTGATATAATATAAAAGTTTCCATATATTTTCATTATAAAAAAGATAATCCATAACTATAGTATATGGGACTTTACTTATATTTTTAAATGTATTAAAGTCTAAACCTCTTGTCATATCCATATTATACAAGCCCCCCTAATCTAATATATAATGTTTCTACAACTTCACCAGTTTTGTTTGAGATTGCTTGAATCTTTAACCTTCCATTATCAAATGCCCTATTATTCCATATAGAGAACTCATTGCAATTTTCTATATCTCCATTAGTTGGAATGACGTCATAAAAATATCCTTGATATTTCCCATCATTTGGTACTCCACTAAATTTTATACTGAAAGTTTCATCATCGGGAGCATCATTAACATAATGATATATTGAAAAACTTTGTTCATCTCCTTGTAATATAGTATCAATTTCAAGTGGTAAAAATTTATAATATTGAATATTTGGAAGATTACTTACACTATTTATAATGATAGAACTATAAATATCTTGATTCTTTTCAAACCTTGCTGTTATAGTAACCTCTCCATAATCTAATATTTCAATATTACCAAATTCATCAACATTTACTACATTTGGATTTGAACTTTCCCAAATTACACCATAGTCACTTTTTTCTTCTCCCTTAAAAACTATAGCATCTAGTCTCTTTTTAAATCCAATCTTTTGAGTAATATCTTTGGAATCAATTACAACTGAATATAACTTCATTTTATAAACATCAGGAATATTATTATATAGGTCATCTTTTTCCCCCTCAACGCCTGTTTCTTCACCATTTCTTCTGCTTAGTTCTAAAGACAATATAGCTTCATTTGTTTGGTCATCATTCATAAAGTTTTTGAAAGCATAAACTTCATAAATTTGTCCTTGTATTACATTTGGAGCTATACCTCCAAAAATAAATTTTTGGTTCTCTGTAATTGTACTTGTCGTTAAATCTCTTCGAACATCAAGCATAATATTTCCTTCTGGTGGGACAATGTTTGAACGTCCTGGAGCTGCTTCAAGCATCTTGTCGGATACTACACATCTATATTGAATAAGATTTCCAAACTCATCTACCCATTTTAAATAGTTGTTAGTCTTTTCTATGTGTGCGATGCATTCATATGGTTGGTCTTTTGTGATAGTTTTAATAATCCAGGTTGTTTCTTTCCCATCATATATACAAGTAATATAGTCTCCTATATCAAATTGATAATCTTTATATGGAAATGACAACATTCTCATATATCCAACCTGTTTATATTCATAATTTCCTTCTCCAATCCATACATGATATGGAGTGCTATAATCAAAGTTTTTATAAACAGTTTGATAATTTGGGTTCCTAAAGAAGCTTTCCGCTAACTTTATACTATTTAAAGACTCATCCATTCTCCATTTTCCATAAAATGGAATTTTTGAAAATCTTGAATCAAATAAATTATTTGTATTGGAGATTTCTTGTGCTTGTCTCATACCAAAACCTCCTATTTATAATCATTTTTTATTTCTTTTTGTCTTCTACTTTTATCTAAAATTAAATCAGGACTTTTTGTATATGTGTATGCATTTATTGCAGCAGTCCATTCATATCTTACCATTTTTAATAAATCTCCTAATCTTTTTATGTGTTCAGCTTGTGAATACATTTTTGCTCCTACACCATAAACCTGTTGATTTAATAATGTAGATTTATTTAGTTGATTTTGATAGAATGCTATTAACATTCCATTGGCTAGAATAGACTTTTCTTCATATTCTAAATCATCATAGAAGTATCCTATTTCATATACATAAATATTGATTTTTTCTCCATCTCTTGGAGCAGTTTTAAAAACAATACAATTCTTCATATTATCTATTGTATAATTATCAGAAGACATTGGAACAAAAATATGATTTTCCGTTTCTTTTTCAATATACACTTTCGTATCAAAAGAAAATGGACTAGAAATTTGAAATTCTTTCTCTAGCCCATCTCCAATAATTTGATAACTTTTATAATCAAAAGGTCGTATTGTTGTCAAATCTCTATAACACCTAGTGTTGAACTCACTAATAGAGAATTGTAGAAATCTAAAAAGAAATAAATATTTTTTATATAAAGGAGCTTGTCGAATTTCTTCACTTTCCATAATGGCAGTAGCCAATTCGTATATTTCTTCAAAATATGTCATTAATTTCCACTCCCTTTATCTAAAGATTATTTCTTCCAATCACCTTTTTTAAATTCTAATCCAGATAATAAATTCATAAATGTTGTTGTTTTATTTGCACAGAATAGTCTATTAAGATAAATAATAGTTGGACTTTCTTCATTTCTAGGAAGCAATCCTCTATCTACTAAATCTAATGCCTTATAACATAATTCATGTTCTAAAGTTCTTTCTTTTTTTACCCTGATAAGCTGCTCTAATTTTTGATAATTACTTGCAATATTTTCAGGAGATAACATATCTTTTACATTATCTTCTGATAAGTCAAATGTTTGTACTATACCATATTTCTTATAGTTTTTCTTGTCAACAAACTCTAAGACTCCTATTTCAAATAATTTTCTCATAGTTCCAACTTTTAAAGCTAGTCCCATATCTTCTTTACTTACAGGTCTTCCTTGAATTCCTGCTTCAATATAATATGCACTTTTTCCTTCAGAATCAAGAACGAAGTTGACTGGTCCAACGCTGTTGTTATTAACATAAACATAACCATCTTCTTCTTCATCATTGTCATTAGATTTTGTTTGTGATGCCATAAAAGTTAACATCATACTTTTTAAAGTTTCTATTTCTTTATCTCTTTTTGCTAATTCTTCTTGTAATTTTGCAAATTCATCAACAGATGATTTATTTTCAGAAGTAGAAGTCTTTTTAACTTCTACTTCCTCATTATCTTTCTTATTTTCGTTACTTTTTGCTAAATTTGTTTTTGGCATTTTTCTAAAAACTCCCTTCTAAAAATTCTAAAATTTATTAAACAACTTGAACACCGAAATGTGATTTAGTTACTAATCCTACATCCCAGTACATTCTTACCCAGTATACTAATCTGTCTAATCCTTCTTCATTTCTGTTTCCATCTTTGTAGTATACATCAGCTGTTCTACTTCTTACCATTTTTACTGGTTTGTCTCCGTCATTTCCAGAGATTAATAGAATAACGTCATTTGGTACTCTTTGATTTAATTGGCTAGTAATTGTATTAATAGCGTTTGGAACTACGATTGTTCTAATTCCATATAAATCTGTGATGTATCCATTTTTAACTAATTCATCTTGTACGCTGAATCCAGTTACAACGTTTCCACTTAAAGCATTGAATGCTAAAGCTGTTCCGTATGCTTGTACTTCTGAACTATTTAAACTTCTGATTTTTTCAGCCATTGTCATGTAGTTTGTTACTGAGAATGTTGTTTCATAGAATGGTGTTAAAGCACTTGTTACTGAGAATACTTCATTGATTATATCAGCATATTGTTGTGCTCTGAAAGAAATAGCAACTTTTGCAATTTCTCTACCAAAGTCATATCCACCATTTCTTAATTCATGGAATGGGAATGATACAGCACAATCTTTTGGCTTTGGAGTTAATGTGATTGAACTCATGTAAGATTGATTATATCTACTTACGTTTGCTCCAAATCCTCCATTTTGGATTGGGTATATCATTTTACTATCGATTGTGAATGATTTTGAATCTTTTGGGTCACAATCAACAATGTTAGCAAATAATAGAGAATCTTCAACTTCATTATCTGCAACAACTGAAACTAATGCTTCAACTACGATAGCAAATGCTAATCTTTCTACTTCTTTACTTGTCATCATTTGGTTTTGTCTGATTTGAGTAGCTTTTTCAAAGTTCTCTAAACCATATGTTTGGTCAATAGCATATCCAAATAATGCTTTGCTTACTTTTGCATTGTATGTTTGATAATCTGTTTTTACATCATCATAGTATTTTACTGGGATGATTGCTTCACTAAAATATCTTTTTGCAGCCATTCTTGTTAAGTTAGCTACTGCTTTTACTATTCCTAAGTAGTCTTCATCTACTTTTCCTCTTGTTGATTCAGAAAATGTTAATACATTTAAACCAACAGCTTGATTTTCACTTCTTACTTCACTAAAGTTCATAAAAATCGAATCCTCCTTATTTTTTATTTTTATTTTTCTTTCCCTTTATGTATAGTGGAGACACTATATCTCCACTGCGGTAATCTTTTGTTCACTTATTCTTATAAATTTTGTTAAAATTAGTCTCTAGCAACGATAACTTCTGCTACTTTTTCTGTTTGCATACCAAACATTCCACCAATTCCAACTTCTGAAATTTTTTCAACTTTTAATGCTAATCCTTCTGCTGGCATTGTAGCTTGTGCTGTCCATTTATATTGTCCAGCTGTTGGTACTAGGAAATCTCCAACGTTTACTGTTTCGTTGATAGCGTTAACACCAATTCTTAATGTTTGAGCTTTTTCTGGTCTTAATACAACACATGGAATTTCACTTGTGAAACCATACTCTAAGAAGTTTGGTTGTCCTTCTGGTCTTCTTCCATCTGCTAATGTTTCATATCCTCCATTTAATACTATTCCGTAGAATACTGTGTCTTCTGCTGGTTTTTCAGCTTTGTAAACTTGTCTGTTTTCAAATGAATCTTCTAATTCATCAATTTCTACTAGATATCCACCATATAATGTGTCTGCTCCTTGAGCTCTAGCATAAGCTAATTTAATATTTTGTGGTGTTTGTGTTGTTTCTCCTATATATCCCATAGTTTTTACCAATCCTTTCTTTAAATTTTTCTTTTTTTTATTAGATATTTGTATATCTATCTAATATTTTATCTTCATCAGAAACTACTTCTGCTTCTGCATATTTAGAAGCTATATCAGGGCTTTCTGAATACATATTAATAACTTCTGTGATGTTTTGGAATCTTGTTTTCATTCCATATTTTTGTACTTTGTCAGCCATGAATGCTTTAAAGTCTTGATATGAGAAACTATAATCATTTATTTTCTTGATTATTTCATCTCTATCTTCTTCATCAAATTGTGTTGCTCCGAAAGATTTGAAATATTCAGATTTTTCTCTTTCAAGTTTGTTTAATTCAGCTTCTTCTTTATATTCAAGTAGTTCTTTGATTTCTTTTTCTGCTTGTTCATACATAGCTTTGTATGGTTTGTAAGCAGCTAACTCACCTTTTAAGTAAGCTATTTTTTCTTTATAAGCTTTTTCATTAGCTTGATATGTTTTTCTTTCAGCTTTAGTTAAAGGTTTTTCTTCTGCTTCACATTTTTCTTTATCAGCCATTTTTTCTTCTTCTTTGTCTGTTGCTTCGCATTTTTCTTTGTCTTCCATTTTTGTGTCGCAGTTATTTTCTTTATCTTCAACTTTTTCCATATCTTCTGCTTTTTCTTTAGCTTCTTCTTTTTCAGCATCCCCATTATCTGTTGCTTTTTCTTTGTCTGCGAAAGCTCCTTCTTTTGTAGCTTCTTCTTTTGTAGGGATTGCTTCTTCTTTAACTACTTCTTCCTCAGCTAAAGCTTTTTTCTTTTCTGTCATATTTCCTACCTCTCCTTTCTTATTTTTTTTATTTATTTTACCATTATCTATTGATAATGCTTTCTCACTATATTTAGTTAATATTTCCATTTCTTCATTAGATTCTTTTAATAAATTTTGATATAAAGTATTATCTTCAAAATCTATTTTCCCTTCTTCAAATCTTACAACCCTTAATCCTGCATTTGGGATTCCAGGTCTTACATTTGTTCCTAACAAACAAATTCCATTAAAAGAGAATTCTGTTATATCAAAAATTCCATCTTTTTTTTCATAATCTAATAAAGAGATTTCCATACTTATAGTTGTTTGTTTTTCCTTTTCTTCATTGTTCACAATTACATTAAAAAAGTCAGGGAAGTATTCTTTCCAAACAACAATATCTGCAACAAGATATTCCATACCCATATCTTTTTCAAAATGAGCATTACAACTTTCTGGAATAGTTCCTATCGCATATGTTTGTTTTCTTTCTAAATCATTTTTTGCATGAGATTTAAAATCATTTTCTATTTCACTATAAATTCCAATTAGAGGTATGTTATATAATGTAGGTAATGCTCTTTCAATACTTTCTTTAGAGAAGCTAGTATCGTTATTGTTTTTTCCTACATTTACAATTTTTGCTCTAACTATTGCATGGTCTTTATGAGTATCATAGACATCATAATCTTTAATTTCATAACTTAGTTTTATTTTGTCTTTCATTTTTTACTTTTCACCACTTTCTTCTTGTTCTAAACTAGAAGATTCGTGCTGTTTTACCACATTTGGTCTATTAGCTGTCCATTCTGTTAATAGTGCTTGTAATTTATCGCCTTTCATGAAAACACTAAATATTTTTTTTGTTTTTGGGTGTTCTTCTTTTGCTATTGGTTCTAATCCATGAGCAACTATAAACTTAAATAAAGGAAAGCTAAAGCAACAATATATATCTTCTTTATTTAGATTTCGCCAATCTACAACTTCCATCAAAATGTACTCCTTTCTAAAAAAGTTTATATTTATTCATTATTTTCATTTGTCTCGTCTTCTCGAGTTTGTTCTCCACTATCTGATAATTCACTATCATCTTTCTTTGGTCTGCCACCTTCTGATGTTATTTCACCTTCATCTTTTAAAATTGCCTGTCCACTTGTATTATACGCACTTGCAATAGGTATCATCTTTTCTTTTAATTTACTTGCTTCTCCCATTAACAACATATTTTCAAAATCTTGTGGTTCGAAACCTAAGTTTGCTCCCAAATACTCTGCTGGCATATTCGTTCCAGTAAATATTTGTTGGGCATCCTTTATTTCTTGGCTATCTCTATAGGCATTTCCAAAGAATTGAACTTTCCAATCCTTGTCATTTACAAATAACATTAAAAGTAGGTTGGTACAAATAGTAAATTGATTATATATATGACTTACAAAACCAAAGTCAACCAAGTTAGAGAAATCTATAACTGCATTATTCTTTGCCTCTCCAACTCCCATTACATTTCCTGCTATACCAACAGAACTAAAGAAATTTTGCTCACCTAGCCCAATAATATTTTCTTGTGTACTAGCACTTTGTAAAGTTATTGTTTCCTGTGGCTCTAGTGGTGTACTAAATGTTACTACTCCTGGTGGCAATATGTTTTGTAAGTTTTGAATTGTTTGTTTCGCTAATTGTAATGGCACTCTTGGTTTTTCTGCTTCATCATATGGTATTACTTGTGGAATAATACACCATGTTTCCAATACGGCTTTCTGTTTAGCTAAACTTTTATATTCCAAAATATCAAGTGCATCTGGTAATAAACCTGCTAATAATGGTACAGCTGTCGGTCTATATGAGTCCGCACAAAAACAAAATCCATGTACTGGACTTATAGGAACATATATTCTACCTTGAGCTTTTTTCCTTGATTCTGCATCATCTTTTTCTAATGGTGCCATTAAATTATCAATCAAGTCAGAATAGTATTCACAAATTTCTGGAGCTAACTGTTTTTGGTCTATTAAAGTTCTGAAATACCATAAGTCAACTTCAAAACAAATCCCAACAGAAGTCCTTACATTTGTTACTCTACACATATCTATTGGTAATCTTATAAAATCTAAAAAATCACTACCTTTTTTAAACATATAAAAACCTATTCCATTTTTTATTACATCTGCAAGAATTCTTGGATATTGTTCCTTAATTCTTATTGATTGTAATAAGTTGTATGCCTTCCTTTTACTCTTTTCAAAGTCTGACATTTCTTTTGGTGGTCTTTTAGGTAATAAATAATATTTAAAAGAGAATAGAGATATAAAATACTCTTCTGCCCTATCATATTGTAATATATTATTTCTAACAAATTCTGCAACACTTCTTAATTCATTTGCATGTTGCTCTGGATGCTCTAATAATTTTCTTACCTTATTCCTGTTTGCGGGGCTACTTGACGGATACATTCTATCTGTAATTAATTGAGCATATATTGGGTCATATGAACCTGCATCTGCTGCCTTTATAGAATCACTTTGTAATTGTGTTAAAACAGATTTAATAGAAAATCTTAGTTTATTCATATCTGTATTTTCATTTTTTTCTGATAATGATACAAAATAATCTGTTACTCTATCTAGTAATTTATCTCTCATATCATACATATCTTTATAACTATTTTGTTTTGCAAATTCATTTAACTCTTTATAATAGTCTTCATAATATTTTTCAAGCTCTTCTTTTCGTTCTTTTTCTGTTCTTACTTCCTTCTTCGTTTTTTTAACTTTAGAAGTCTTTTTATTTTCAGCCACTTTTTCACCCCTTTCAATAGTATAAGTTTGTATTAAATCTTCCAAACCCTACAGTTACATAATCATCTACATTTTCACTTTGAGGTTCTTCTTCTTCATCTAAATAAAGTTTCGCAAAATATAACATATATGAAATACTTGAAAACTTATCCTTTGTAATCTTATTATTAATTCTTTTAATAGTATAACGTGGTTGAGCTTCATTACTTTGTCCTAACTTTATATTCGTTACTTCATTAATAAAAGCTGTAACTTGATTACATTGAGTTTCAATTGTTAGCCAATCCACTCCAAGATTAAATGAATATATATCATCTTTAGTATATTTTTTACTTTCATCAGTAATTCCCTCATTTTGCTTATCTACTATTGCTTGTTTAACATCATTGAAAGTTCCTAACATTAAAACATTTCCTGCATTAAACATATTCATAAAATTAACAATAATTTCATGGTTTTTAGTAGATATTTGCATTCCTTTACTTGATACCATCAAGTCCCAAATAATCTTTGGAGAATTTTTATTCTCTGGTTTTCTTGTAATTTTGCTTGACTCAAACATTAAATCAAAAGAACCCAATTGTGTGTTTGTCTCAATGTCATAATGATTGTTCATTAGCTCTTGAACCAATCCTTGTCCAATAGCATTTGCATCTACTACAATTCCTTTAATTTTTGATTTTACCATTTCATAACTTCCGCCATATTTTAAAAACAATTTTTTAATAAATATAGCATCAGATTTGAAATTTCCACTTGTTGGAATTGTATATAATCCAACAATATGAACCTTATCTATTTTTCCATTTGCTTGTTTTAGAACCCTTCCAATACAGATACTTGTTGTATCAGTACCAGTTCCAGCAACGTCGACAGCCATAACATACTCTGCCTGGTCTGCCTTTTTATCTATTTTAAAAACATCTTCAAACCTTAATGTTCTTGCTTTTATTAATCTATCCATTCTTATGATGGCTCCATCAACAGTTCCAACCCATTCACACAAGTAGTTTTTTCTAAATTCAGTTTCATTGTCTTGTCTTTCTTTATCGACGATATTCTTATCTGCTCCACCAACTCTATATGGAAGTCTCCAATCTGCTCCAAATAAGAAACCACCTTTTAAACTAACCATAGCTTTATATACATTCGTTATTGACTCAAATTCTTCACTATTCCTGTACCCTGAAGTAGTCATTGACATTTCTTGACCATTTAATTCTTCTGGGTCTGGAGAAGTTGCTCCTAAAGGAATTCTTGAAGAACCTTGCATCATTGGAGAAACTATATCTCTATAGTCAGTATGGTCTATTAAGGCAGACTCTTCTTTACTAATTGCTGTCCTTCTTCCACCTTTTGTTGCTTGAATTACGGGTGTACTCATTATCCATGAGCCATTTTTAAAATTTACTGTTCCTGTATCTTTTGAAAATTGAGGTTTTTTATTATTTTCCCAACATATTTCTTTTTTTATGGCAGGGAAAAATCTTAATATTTCCGTATGTTTTTCTCTCCACATAGACACAATCTGTTCTTTCGTTCCTGATGTTATTCCTAATTTAGAACCAGGATAAAAAATAGCTCTATGATATAAATACATTACATCAATTAGCGTGTTATGATTAACAATGCCATTTGCAATAAATGAATGTGTTTCTGGCATACAAACATCATATACTAATTGTTGTCCAATTTCTTTAACACTTTCTATCTTGTCATAGAAAAAAGTATGTTTTGTCACTTCTTTACTTATCAAGAAATCTTTAAGCATTTCTAAACTACTATATGTCATTCTTGTTTCTTTTTTATATATGCTTCTAGCTTTATCTCTTATCAGTCCATGTATTCTATCTAAATCAATATTCCTATCTTGATTTGGAATTATATCTATATTTGTGTTAAATTTTCCAAATTTTTCACATGTTGTATTAATAGCTTCTTGCTTTCTTTCGCATGTAAAACCAATTTCTTTTCGAAAACTATCTGCATCTTTTCCTGTTATTGATAATACCCAGTTGTCTGTATCAAAAGTTTTATCATGTCTTTTTTTTATTCTTGCTATAATCCCAAAATCTAATAACAATAATTGGGCATCTTTCACTAATTGATAACTACTTGAACAATACCCTACCTTCCTTTTTCCATCTTTACATGCAAAGCCATCCGTATCAAATATTCCTTGTAAAAAAGTTCTTTTCACACTCAAAGGACTTGTAAACAAATATTTAGGAATATGTTTATACTGAGCTTTAACACAAGCTACATCACATAACTCTAAAAATTTTTGAAAATATGTACTAGAAAAATTGTAAGTGATTTTATCTGCTTTTTGGGTTATTTTTAATTTATATTTTTCTGCAATTCTAAAATAATTTTGTAAAATATCCTTATCTATATTTGTAAATCCAACTTGTCCTTTTATTCCAAGCATTCCGTCTCCTATTAAATATCCAACGAATAACGCAAAATCTTCATCAAAAAAATCTGGAAAAGTTCTAGGGTATTCATAAAACCCATGTATCGCTTCTGGAATTAATCCATCTAAAATATGAGACTGTTGATTCTTTAAATTTTCATAATCTCCACAAACACTCTTCTCTCGGAATATACAAATATAATCTTCATTTGTAATATCTTTAGCTTCTTTCCACTCCAAATTTCCATTTTTTCCAACAGTTAATAATGGATGATTCTTTGTGCATTTTATAGAATATCCAGAATGTGTTTTTATTTCTAAAACATCTTGTTTTCCATTACACATTATGTGACTAGAATACTCTATTTTCCCATTCATATTTATTAAAGGAATTCTTTTTTCCATTATTGTTTCTTTATCGCTATATTCAGGTAACCCACACTCCTTAATTATATCTTCAATTTTTTTATATCCTTGAGCTGTCAAAATTCGGGTATCTCCTGTTATGCATTTAGACCCTCCACGGGGGATACAATAATATGGTGTAATAAATCTAGCCATACTTCTTAACATTACTCTTTGATAATCTCTGAAAAAGAAAATTTGTTTTCCACTTTGTTTTGATAAATAATCATAGAATAGGTCAGGGTACCCATTACTTCTATATTTTCATATAGCACTGACTATATCTTCACCCCGAAGGGTGTCTCGCACTTCGCAAGTAAGAATTTCACTTACAAG
>ENA-OOXJ01000928-OOXJ01000928.1-human-gut-metagenome-genome-assembly--contig:-NODE-928-length-21422-cov-3.064866_pt1 | contig 21422 bp, 23 predicted proteins | sample MGYA00241587_ERZ501343 | MGnify/ENA primary metagenome ERZ501343 (study PRJEB25962, sample SAMEA2042918) | human gut metagenome | biome: human gut; feature: human-associated habitat; material: faeces... | reverse complement strand
GCAAGCTGCAAAAGCAGTTGTTTGACGAGCTGAGAAACACGCTGCTTGCGTACATACCGACTTTGCAAGCAACTTCGCAAGCCGTAGCGGCTCTCGATTGCCTGCTGAGCCTGTGCAAAGTGGCGCAACAAAACGGCTACTGCAAGCCGAAAATCAACACGCAAAGCAGTGCGCTAAACATTGTTGAAGGTCGTCACCCGATTGTAGAGGCGTACATCAAGCGCGACAACTTTATTACCAACGACGCCAGACTTGACACCGCCGAAAACCGCACAATGGTCATTACCGGTCCCAACATGGCAGGTAAAAGCACCTTTATGCGACAGGTTGCGCTAATCACGCTTATGGCGCACATCGGCAGTTTCGTGCCTGCCAAAAGCGCGGAAATCCCCATCGTTGACAAGATTTTTACGCGCGTGGGCGCAAGCGACGACCTTGCGTTTAACCAAAGTACCTTTATGGTGGAAATGACGGAGGCGGCAGCTATTTTGCACCAAGCAACCGACCAAAGTCTGGTTCTCATGGATGAAATCGGACGCGGAACATCGACTTTTGACGGCTTAAGCTTAGCGGCGGCCATCGCCCATGAATTGGCACTCGTGAAAAAGAGTTTCACACTCTTTGCGACACACTACTTTGAACTCACAAAGCTTGAACAAACGGCACCCGAAGTGGCCAATGTCCACGTTGCCGCGGTCGAAAACAAAAACAAAATTGTCTTTTTGCATGAAGTACAGGATGGGCCCGCTAATCAAAGCTACGGAATCGCGGTTGCTCAGTTAGCAGGTGTCCCCAACTCCGTCATCCGACGCGCTCGCAAAATGCTCAATGAGCTGCAGGAGCGCTCGCAGGTTAATGAACAACTCGACTTATTCGCTGACAACAACGTAGAGATGCCCGATGAAAAAGCGCCTGAGCCCGATAGGACTCAAGCACTCTGTGAAGAAATTGACGCGCTTGATGTGGATCAGCTGACGCCGCGTCAAGCTTTAGATCTGCTCTATGAGTTAAAAGATAAAGCGCAGACGATCCTCAATAATTAATGCAAAGTCTTTTGTTCGTTTTCTTCATCGCCCGCATCATCAACGATGTTAGCGACCATCGGCTTGTCTGAAACTTGTAAAAAAGACGGTACAACCACGTCATCGGTGCCGATGGTTTCGGCACCTTTTTTCACCGCTTCAACATTTCTGACGGTAATTTCAAATTTCAAACCGATGCCGGCAAGCGGATGGTTGCCGTCTAAAACCACAACGCCGTCTGCAATATCTGTCACTCGGTACGGGCGATCCAAAGTCTCTCCGCGGATTTCCGTGTAACTTAATCCCACTTCGACCCCTTCTTCAAAATCCGTCTCCGGACGAATAATTAAAGCGGTTTCATCATAGTCGCCAAAAGCTTCTTCAGGCTCAAGCTGAACGGTCACCGTATCGCCCGGCTTTTTACCTTCGAGCGCTTTTTCAATCACCGGGAAAATGTCGCTATGACCATGCAAATAAACCAATTCATCGGCCGATTCCATCAGATCGCCCTGAAGGTTATACATTTTGGCCGAGATTGTCACCAAGGTATCTTTTGCAACTTGCATTTGGATTTCCTTACTTCAAAATAGCTTTTTTCGCTTTTTCATATTCTGCTTCGGACAAAAGGCCCTTTTCAAAAAGCGTTGCCAAGTCTTTTAATTCCTTCACCCGCATTTCCTCGTTACCGGGGAAATAGATATTGTTTTCACCCAAGGGATTGACGCCGTAACGGTTTGTTCCGCGTTGAGAGCCGATAAGGCCAATAACCAAGTAGGTAACGAATTCAATGCCCGGAATAAAGAGCAATATGGCCCAAAGGCCGCTTGCGTCAAAGTCGTGCAAACGACGAACTGCCGCCGAGACCGTGCTAAAAAGCGACACAACGGTTAAAACCGCGTAGAGTTTTCCTGCTTCAAAGATTTCAGGACTTGCGCTGGCATCTTGAATATCAAGCGACTGTCCGGGCAACATGGCAAAGGTGTACAAAAGATAAGGCACTCCCACCCGCACAAGAAGCCAAAAAGCGATCACCGCCCAAAAACGAGCGCGATTAATTCGACCTGAAAATGAAAAGAAAAGCTTAAACATATTTATTTCCAAAAGAGAAAAGGGAGTGCGGCCGACAGGCTCCACGCTCCCTCGTCTCCATTAGCCATTAAGGCTATTACTTCGTCTGCTCGCTCAAAAGCGTCAGGATACGCGGTGCCACACCGGTCGTATCGGCCTTACCATCCGGACCCAACACATGCACGCGGCATTCGGTGTCCGAGAGACGTTGCAGATAAATCACGTACTGCGGTGCTTCAACCGGCGTATCGCGACCGAACACATTGCTCCAGAAACCTTGTTCAGAGCGTTTCTGTTCTTCGTATTCTTGATCGAGATAGCGCACAAGGAAGAAACCTCTGGAGCGATCACGGTCTTCAACCGTAAAGCCCATGCGGTCAACGGCAAGCGCCACACGACGCCAGGCGCGTTCAAAGTCTTCCTTAATGTAAATGCTCGTTGCCACCCCTTCGGCATCTTGTTCGAGCTGGCTCACGGAGTTTTCCGGTTGGTAGCTCGCCAACTTTTCAACTTCGGCTTCGTGCTCGGCCGGACTCTTCTTCACCGCTTCAGGATTAAATTCCTGATTGATGCGCTGAGCCAGGCGCGTGAGCATTTCAGCTTCCATTTCCGGATCACTCGGACCGGGCTGCCAAACGGTGGTTTCGTTATCCCCACCCAAGCTCTTAACCACTTCAACCATGGCGCGGTGCGTCACGAAAATATCCGAGCCGCCGTTGGCTGAACGTTCAACACGGGCGCGATACTGGTCGCGTTCCCCGGTGGAATAAACCATATCAATCACACGGCCCAAAGTGGCACGAATAATGTCTTGGGGTAATTTGGCACGGTTTTCAGCCCAATTGGTTTCCATCACACCGGTTGCGGCATCTTGACGAGCCAGCGATAAACCGACCGTGGTCCAGAAGTCCTGCATGATCGGCCAGACCATTTCAGGCGACAGGTTCACATGAATCCAGCGATTGTTGCCTTCGCGGACAATCTTGGCCACTTCGCCTTGCGGCAAAAGAACCAATGCGTTCTGATTGGTGTTGCCGGCTTGGGCGGCATCAAGCTGAGCCTGTTGGCTTGCCCATACAGTCTGCGGGCGAGAAGGCACCGCAAAGCGGTCAGAACCGGGCACCGAAGTTAAATCCGGCGGGATTTCCAGCGGAGCGCGCGAGTCACTCGTTTCATATTGAATACGATCTTGGCCGAAGTCAAATGTCGAGCAGGCAGCCAAAGCCATCGGCAAAGCAACCACCAAACCCGTACGGACTACTTTTTTAATCATTTTGTCTTCACTCATTCGCGCACGAAGCTGACCCCGCACGCCTGTTACTTCAAATTAACCCGACTATTGTACCGATTTCGGCCTTTCTATGGGAAAAAGCCGATCAGCTTTTTGAAACAAATCTCAAAGCAAAACCCATGTCAGCAAACGTCTGGCCGTCCAAACAAAGGGATGCATGAAATAGGTTAAAAAGCCCGAGACAATCAAGACCACGAGAATCACCATCCCGTAGCGCTCAATTTCAGAAAATTTCACCGCTGCTTCATACGGCAAAAGCATCGTGACAATCCGTCCGCCATCCAAAGGCGGCAGCGGTAAAAGGTTAAAGGCCATCAGGTAGAAATTCACCATCACACCCGCGATGGTCAAGTCCAGCAATGACTGCGTCAGGAAGCCTGTCAGAATAAAGAGCTTAAGCATCAACAGCCAAAAGAGCGCCTGCAAGAGATTACTCAAAGGGCCGGCCAACGCCACCATGAACATCCCCTGACGAAAGGGTCTTAAGTTGCGTGTATTGACGGGAACGGGCTTGGCCCACCCCAAAAGCACTCCCCCTAAACCGGTGACGGCCGAACCCAACAACAAAATCCCCGGCACGATAATCGTGCCAACGAGATCAATATGAGGGATGGGGTTTAAAGTGACGCGTCCCATCATGGATGCCGTATCGTCGCCAAAGCGCTCGGCCATCCAGCCGTGAGCCGCTTCGTGCATCGTAATGGCGAAAATCAAAGGAATCGCATATACCGCGAGGTCATAAAGAAAATGCATGGTTAACGGTCTTTCAATAAATCTAAGACTGTGGGTAAATAATCCGGCAACGGTTCCTGAAGGCCTGGTTCCGGACGGCCGGGTTTGCAGCCGTGAAAGTCACTGCCGGTGCTCGCTAAAAAGCCCATATTTAAAGCAACCCTTGTGTAGCGCTCATTTTCAGCTTCAAAGTGACTGCCCGTTGTGACTTCAATCGCATCGCCCCCGAGCGCTTTAAATTCTTCCAAAAGATCAATCGTTGTCAAGGGAGCGGCAAAATTGTAACGTCCCGGGTGAGCGACCACAGCCACCCCTTCGGTCTCACGAATAAAGCGCATGGCTTCAGGCAACGTCATCCATTGCGTTTTGACAAAGGCCGGCCCTTCGTCTCTGAGATACTTCTCAAAAGCTTCGTCTTCAGTGCCGACGGTTCCCCTCTGAACGAGAGCCAGGGCAAAATGTCTGCGCGAGAGATTAAGGCCATTGCCCGCCAACTCCAACGCTTGCTCGTAGGTGTTATAGATACCCATGGCGTCAAACTTCGAGGCGATGGTTCGCGCTCTCAGGTCACGCTGTTTACTCAGTTTTTCAGAAAGTTCTCGATAGGGTTCAAACTTTTTAGGGCCGAGACTGACAACATGAATCGTCCGACCACCCCACGAAACCGATAATTCCACCCCGTCAATGAAGCGCATGCCGAGCTTCTCGGCCTCTTTACGGGCCTCTTTGAGCCCGGAAACCGTGTCGTGATCGGTTAAAGCCATCACCTCCACACCGTTGGCGTGCGCCTTGCGAACCACCTCGGCAGGAGAAAAAACACCATCACTTGCACTTGAATGCACATGTAAATCTATTCTCATTTCACTATTTAAACTCGCTACAATCTACCCTCAAACTTTAAACGATTTAACGTTCTAAAGATGGCTATTTTTTCAATTTCTGACAAGATTCCGACCATTGCGGATACGGCTTACGTGGATCCGTTGGCCACGGTCACCGCAACGGTTACATTAGACGAAGAGGTTAGTGTTTGGCCCGGAGCCAGCATTCGCGGTGACGAAGCCGAGATTTCCGTGGGGAAAGGCAGCAATATCCAAGACTGTGCGGTCCTTCACACGGATCCGGGCAAACCTTGCCGGGTGGGCAACTACGTCACAGTGGGACACTCAGCCATTTTGCACGGCTGCACTGTGGGTGAGGCTTCCTTAATCGGCATGGGCGCTGTCATTCTCAATGGCAGCGTTATCGGGCGAGAATCCTTGGTCGGAGCCGGAACGCTCATTACGGAAAACAAAACATTCCCGGACGGTGTGCTGATCATCGGACGGCCGGGACGCGTTGTGCGAGAATTAACCCCTGAGGAAAAAGAAAAAATTCGGGAAAACGCCCGACACTACATTGAACAAAAAAATCGTTACCAAACCGAGAAGAAACAAATCGGTTAAAACGGAAAAAAATCATGACTCAACACGACACGCTGCTTCGATTTATTTTTAAAAACACACCTGTGAAAGGCGCTTCTGTCAGACTGACAACCGCCTGGAAAGCCATGCGGCAATTTCAAAAATGGCCGTTAAGTGTTACGCGACTGATGGGAGAGATGACCGCGGGGTCGCTGCTTTTAGCCAGTTCCCTGAAGTTTGAAGGCGCCCTAATCATGCAGGTGCAAGGTGACGGGCCCGTGCGTCTTGCCATTGTTGAGGTCAGAAACGGTCTTTTAGTCCGTGCCACCGTGAAAATGCACGAAGGCGAAGAAGTAAGCGATACCATGGGCATGAAAGAATTACTAAACGCCCACGGACGCGGCCGCTGCGCAATCATGCTTGATCCCAAAGACAGGCGCGAGGGCGAACCGCTTTATCAAGGTGTTGTACCGCTCACCGGCGAGAGCATCGCCGACGCGCTGATGGGCTACATGGAGCAGTCCGAACAAATCCACACCAAACTTTGGCTCACCGCCGATGATTCTGCGGCAAGCGGTTTAATGCTTCAGAAAATGCCTGATTTCGGCGGCAAGGATGAGAACATCACAAGCGATGAGGAAAGCCTTAATCGTATTGAAACATTAGCCTCGACCATCACCGACGATGAGCTTTTAGAGCTCACGCCTGAAGAGGTCACTCACCGACTCTTTTGGGAAGAGGCTCCAGACTATTTTGAACCGGCAGAACCTAAATTTGCCTGCACCTGCTCGCGCGAGAAAGTCGAAGCGATGATTCGCAATTTGGGCGAAGTCGAAGCCCTTCAAATCGTGAAAGAAGAAGGTGAAATTAAAGTCACGTGTGACTTTTGCGGCCGCACGGAGCGCTTTAGCGCTGAAGATGTCGTCAAACTCTTTGACGATGGTTCAGTCACCAAAAATAACTAATAGATATGAAAACCATATTTAAAAACAGCAAGAATCAAAACGTCATGGGTTTTAGCCACGAAGGGTTGCAGGGCGGCTTCTACCTGATGGGCAATCCTATTTTGGCCACCCTCAACGGTCCTTATCCGATCCGCAACCTCACCGAGGCTGAAGCGGTCGCGAAGGTTCGTGACATCACCCGGGACTTTTTGGAAAATACCGGCAAAAAAGACGGTCTCATTGCTTGGGTTTTCAAACTCATCATTGACGGAGAATGCCTTATTTACTCTGTCAATGTTAATGCTCAGACGGGAGAATTCACCGTCACGCATCAAAACCTCAAAGAAGTTTTGGACTCTTTCTTGCCCGCGCAAGTCAAAGGCGGAGAAGAGGTCGACGGTTTTTACGTCAAGGCCGAAGGGACAAAGGTTTGGGCGTTTGAGCCGGTGGAGCATTTTCTTTTATGCTTAATTCCAGACGATAAGCAAGCGTCGCTTAATGTCCGTGTTTACCAAGCCGATCCTGCGTTAGCCGACCTCATCGAGCATGATCAAAATGAGATTCTTGAGCGCTTTATGAATAAGGTGATGCCCAAACTCACGGGCCGCTATCCTCAGCTCTCCCCGATCAATCAGGCTAAACAGGCTGACCCGGAAAAACTCTTCGAGGATCTTATGTCGCTATTGGAAAATCCCGATGAGCGAATGCCTAAAAGAGAAGTTACGCTTGAGCTGACCGGACAACCGTCTGTGACCATGCAGCTTTCGCATCTTTTCGGGTTTCGGGCTATTAAAGACGGAGAAAAGAAAACCGAACACCTGACGGTCTATCACGACGGTCATCACTACTGGCTCTATACCGTCACCCCTTCGAATAACGAAAACGAGCCGCCTTTGATGACGCTTGAAAAAATCACGCCCGAACAAATCGTTGATTTAGCCAGAAGAATGGTTTGGGGACAGGCTAAAGCCGATGAAGTCCTTCAAACTCAAAAATGGATCAATTAAAACGAACGCTTCAGGCTAATTGATCGCCGCGTTTTCAGTAATGGTCCTATTTCACCAAACGAAATCGATGAAATAGGACTTTTCTTTTAGCTCTTCATGCGAGTTAAAGCGATAGACGCCAGGACAGCAGCGCCCGTAGCAATGGCCTTGTCATTGAAATCGAACTCTTCATTGTGAACCGGTGCCGTGTGATCGGCATCTTTCATTCCAAGACGGAATAAGCAGCCCGGTCGCTCTAAAAGCATGAAGGAAAAATCCTCTCCGCCTGTTGTGCGGGAGAATCCTTTGACATTGGCAGCCCCGATGGCCAGCGCTGCGATTTCACGCGCAGCTTGCACATTTTCGGGAGTGTTATACATGGCAGGATAGAGCCGCGTGTAATTGACTGTTGCCTTTATCCCGTATGTTTGAGCGATACCCTGAGCGATTTCATTCATGCGTCGCTCAATCAAATCCTGAACTTCAGGTTCATACGACCGAGTGGTTCCGCGCAAAAGAGCCTTTTGCGGCATCACACTTGTTCCATCGGGATCGCCGGACTGCGCGCAGCAAATCGATACCACAGCCGCGTAGTAAGGCGACACATTGCGTGAGACAATGGTTTGCAGGGCCAAAATCGCCTCACCCATCGCAACAATAGAATCTTTAGAAAACTGAGGTCTTGATCCGTGTCCGCCTTGACCCTCAAAAACAATTTCAAACGTGTCAGCGTTCGCGGTGGCGTAGCCGGGCACAAAGCCGACCGTGCCGACATCAAGCGTGGGCTCGGCATGAAGCGCATAGAATTCATCAATTCCGAAACGCTCAACCAAACCGTCTTCAACCATGTGACGGGCTCCAGCAAATCCTTCTTCTCCGGGCTGGAAAATCGCAACCAAGGTACCCGCAAAATGACGATGCTCCATGAAATACTTCACCACGGCCAAGAGTGTAGCCACGTGACCATCATGCCCGCAGGCATGCATATGTTTGGCACGGGTGCTTGCGTAGGGTACTCCGGTATTTTCATTTAAGGGCAGAGCGTCACTATCGGCGCGAAGACCGATCGTACGTCCGGGCTGATCCCCCTTAATGACGCAAACCACACCGGCAACATCAGCTCCGCCGACTCGCGTTTCAATCGCTTCACACCCAAAACTTTTGAGCGCTTCAACAATCGTTTTTTCGGTTTGAGTCAAATTGAGACCCACTTCAGGGTAGGCGTGAATCGTGTGACGAACTTGCGCGGCAACCTGGGCGCACTCACGCATCTCTTCAGGCTTAACAATCACGGCATCAATCATTTGGAATCCTTTGCCAATGAAAAACAGATGCCTTCAGTTATAGCCTATCTGAAGAAAAGATATCGGGAAAATTCTTGAGAAAATAATCGCTTCGCCCTATTTTTCGCCTTCTTTAGCGGGCGGTGTAACAGGAGCGGGACGATACAGAGGATCGTTCAGAATATCAGCGGGAATAGCATTTCCCGGAAGAACTTTTTGAGGTCTTTGAATACGAAAGAGCACTTCGCCGGGACGGACCATATTGAGGTCGTAGCGGGCGCGCTCTTCAATAGCATCGGCTCCCCGCACCAGGGAGCGGACTTCAGCGGCCAGGCGTTGGTTTTCCTCAAAAGTGAGGGCATTTTGCTCTTTAATATCGGCAAGCTCCTCACTGAGTGAAACCACTCGGATATATCCCCCCTGACCGCCGATTAAAGGCCAAAGCATCAGAAGCAACAAGATCAACAAGACCTTGATGATCTTATCGGGCGTAATCATGCGCTTTGACCTTAACGCTCAGCCGTTAGAATGACCATTCCTTGATGCAGTAGAACGCATCGCGGCCCGGGTAGACAGCTTGGTCATCCAACTCTTCTTCAATGCGAAGCAATTGGTTGTATTTAGCCATACGGTCGCTGCGGCTCATGGAACCGGTCTTAATCTGGCCGGCATTGACGCCAACGGCCAAGTCGGCAATGAAGCTGTCTTCGGTTTCACCGGAGCGGTGAGAGACCACCACGGAGTAACCGGCGCGCTTGGCCATTTCGATGGCAGCGAGCGTCTCAGAAAGCGATCCGATTTGGTTAACCTTAATCAAAATGGAGTTGGCCACGCCCTTTTGGATACCTTCGGCCAAAATCTTGGGATTGGTCACAAAGAGGTCATCACCCACCAACTGCACGCGGCGACCCAGGGCATCGGTTAACTTCTTCCAACCTTCCCAGTCGACTTCTGCCATACCGTCTTCGATGGAGATAATCGGATACTTGGCTACCCAGCCTTCGAGTACCTTGATCCATTCTTCGGCCGTATAGGTCTTGCCTTGACCCTTTTGAACATACTTGCCGTCTTCGTAGAATTCGCTGGCTGCGCAGTCCAAACCGATGGCGATATCCTTACCCGGTTCGTAGCCTGCGGCTTTGATGGCTTCAATGATCAATTCAATGGCTTCTTCGTGGCTATCGATATTGGGGGCAAAACCGCCTTCATCACCCACCGCGGTGCTCATGCCGCGGCCATTAATGATCTTCTTTAAAGCATGGAACGTTTCCGCACCGTAGCGCACGGCTTCATGGAAGCTCGGAGCACCGATCGGAATAATCATGAATTCTTGCAAATCCAAGTTATTGTTAGCGTGAGCGCCGCCGTTGATCACGTTCATCATCGGCACAGGCATTTGCACGGCACCCATGCCGCCCAAATAGCGGTAAAGGGGCAAGCCGACATAGTTGGCAGCCGCACGGGCGCAAGCCATGGAAACACCCAAAATGGCGTTGGCACCGAAATTGCTCTTATTTTCCGTACCGTCGTCTTCAATCATTTGAGCATCAATGGAAGCTTGCTGCGTCACATCAAACCCGATCAATGCGGGTTGAATTTTGGCATGGATGTTTTCCACAGCCTTCATGACACCCTTGCCGCCGTAACGAGCGTCCTTGTCACGCAATTCAAGCGCTTCACGGATACCGGTGGAGGCGCCGGACGGAACAGCTGCGCGGCCCATCACACCGCTGTCAAGATAGACGTCGCATTCCACCGTGGGGTTGCCGCGGCTATCCAAAATTTCACGAGCGACGATGGCATTGATCGTAGACATATCGGAAGTTCCTCAAAAATAGATTTCGGTGGTCGCGACCCCGCGGCCACCTTGCTTCAAAAATATAACGAAATCGGCTTATGCTGATTCTCGGTCGCTATTGTACCGTACGGGCACAGCAGTCGCGACGGTTAAAACGTGTTTTCCAACAAGGGCAAACCCTTGACCACACGGTCAATGGCAACCAAACTGCTCAAAAGTTCACGCATACGTGAAAGCGGGACCATATTCGGGCCATCACTCTTGGCGCATTGCGGATCAGGGTGCGTCTCCATGAAAAGGCCGGAAACACCAACAGCGACCGCGGCACGCGAGAGCACCGGCACAAAAGCGCGGTTGCCGCCTGAACTCTTGCCGTTGCCACCCGGCAGCTGCACCGAATGCGTTGCGTCAAAAACAACCGGCGCGCCTGTTTCGCGCATAATCGCCAAGCTTCGCATGTCGCTCACAAGGTTTCCATAACCAAATGAAGCGCCGCGTTCACAGCACATGAAATTATCTTCATTGACTCCGGCTTCACGAGCGGCCGCGCGGGCCTTTTCAATCACATTGATCATGTCGTGAGGAGCCAAGAACTGGCCTTTTTTAATGTTGACTGGCTTACCCGTTCGAGCACAGGCGCAAATAAAGTCCGTCTGGCGGCATAAAAAGGCCGGAGTTTGTAAGACATCCACGTACTGGGCAACGAGGGGAACTTCCGCTTCGGTATGCACGTCGGTGACCACCGGCACGCCTACGGTCTCTCGCACGCGAGCCAGAATTTCCAAACCTTTTTCAATACCGGGTCCGCGGAAACTCGAAACCGATGTGCGATTGGCTTTATCGTAGCTTGCTTTAAAAATGTAAGGGATGCCGAGATCGTCGCAAATTGCCTTCATTTCCCGGGCAATTTCCATCACCATTTCTTCGCTTTCGATCACACAGGGACCGGCCATGAGAAAAAACGGTTTATCCAAACCGACATCAAAACCGCAAAGTTTCATTTAAAAATGCCCTTCTTAAAAATTATTTCATCAGAAAGATTTTTCTGTTAATAGCGCGCAAACCCCCGCTTGCCTTATTAAATAAAGCCAAGCGGCCGGCCACTCCTTAGTAACGAAACCTATTTCTTTGCAAAAATATCTTTTAGGCTCTCGTCATTTCTTTCGTTTTGATTATACTGGCAAGCTGTTGATTTTCAGAAAGGAAGGAACACTAAAAATGACGGCGATTGGTTTTGATAATCAAAAGTATCTTACGATGCAATCCGAACAGATTCGTCATCGAATCGCCCAATTCGGAGGCAAGCTCTACCTTGAGTTTGGAGGCAAGCTTTTTGATGATTATCACGCCTCCCGTGTCCTGCCCGGTTTCCAGCCCGACAGCAAGATCCGGATGCTGCAGCAGCTCAAAAACGATGTCGAAATCGTCATCGCCATCAACGCCGGCGATATTGAATCCAATAAAATCCGTGGTGACCTGGGCATCACCTACGATGAAGATGTTTTGCGCTTAATCGATACCTTCCGCGAAATGGGGTTGTATGTGGGTAGCGTCGTGCTGACTCAATACACGGGTCAAAAATCCGCCCAAGCCTTTTTAAAGCGCTTAGAAACATTGGGTGTTCCACATTATCGCCACTTCCCCATCCCGGGCTACCCTTCCGATGTTGATTTCATCGTAAGCGAAGAGGGACTGGGACAAAACGAATACATTGAAACCACCCGTTCGCTGATCGTTGTGACCGCGCCCGGTCCCGGAAGCGGAAAGATGGCCACTTGCTTGAGCCAGCTCTACCACGATCACAAGCACGGAATCGAAGCGGGTTACGCCAAGTTTGAAACCTTCCCGATTTGGAATCTGCCCTTAAAGCATCCCGTTAACTTGGCCTACGAAGCGGCCACGGCTGACTTAAATGACGTCAACATGATTGACCCCTTCCATTTGGAAGCCTATGGGAAGACGGCTGTTAATTACAACCGCGACGTTGAGATTTTCCCGGTTTTAAATGCAATTTTCGAACGCATTCAGGGAGTGTCACCCTACAAGTCCCCGACGGACATGGGTGTCAACATGGCCGGCAATTGCATCGTCGACGATGATGTCTGCCGCAAGGCTTCCCGCATGGAAATTCTGCGCCGCTACTATGCCGCAGGCGTCAAACACATGAGAGGCGCCTCCAACGAGCAAGAAATCAATCATCTGAAACTCATCATGAATCAGGCGGAAACAACGCCCGATATTTGCCCGGCGGTTGCCGTCTCGCTTGATAAGGCTGAGCAAACCGGCGCTCCGGCTGCCGCCATGATGCTGCCCGATGGTCGAATCGTGACGGGCAAAACCTCAAGCACACTGGGCTGCGCCTCTGCCATGCTTTTAAACGCTTTGAAGCTTTTGGCCGGTATTGACCATGATGTCGATTTAATTTCTGCCCGCGTGCTTGAACCGATCTGCCAATTAAAGACCGAGTATCTCTTACACAAGAATCCGAGATTGCACATCGATGAAGTTCTTTTGGCTTTGACGATTTCGGCTCTTCGCAACGAAGTGGCCCAAAAAGCCAAGGAGCAGCTCTCGAAACTGCGCGGCTCCGAAGTCCACTTCACGGTCATCATCAGTGAAGAAGACGAACGAGTCCTCCAGCGCTTGGGCATTAACGTCAGTTGTGAGCCTCGTTACGAGACCTCTCGCTTGTATCACAAGTAAGCGACTGCCATATTTTCACAGGTACCCCAAAAACGATCCCCGGAAGACATCCAAATCTTTCGGGGATTTTGTTTAGAAACGCTTTGGGGGGTTTTGGCTATCTATTAGACTCGGGCCTTGCAATTGCAGTCCGAGGTCGTAGCCTCTGTGCTTTCCCACTCGGGCTGCAAAGCCACATGATCAATGTTAAAGCGCTCCTTGACGTGTTTTCGAATCGCTTCCAAAATCAAGGGCCAAGAACGATGAGAGTCAATTTTTAAGTGAGCCGTAATGGCTGAATATCCAGGACTCATTACCCAAACGTGAAGATCGTGCACACTTAAAACGCCGGGAATGGCGGCAATAGCATCACCCACCTCCTCGTACTTCACCCCTTCGGGAACCGCATCCAGCATAACGGGGACCGTCTCTTTCAAAACACCCCAAGCGGCGTGAGCCACTAACACGCAGATCAAAAGCGAAAGAATCGGGTCGACTTCAACAGGGCCGCCGAAATAAATCACCGCGCCGGAAACAATGGCCGCAACCGAACCCAATAAGTCACCCAAAACGTGCACGAGCGCCGCACGGGTATTGACGTTTTTCTTATCTCGAGACAATGACCAGGCGACCGCAACATTGACCAAAAGACCGATAGTGGCAATCAACATGACGCTGCCGCCCGAAACGTCATGCGGATTGGTTAAGCGGTCAATGGCTTCATAGCAAATCCAACCCAAAACGATAAACATCACTAAAGCATTGACAAAGGCCGCCAACACTTCAATTCGGGCGTGACCGAATGAATGGTGGCTGTCAGCCCCTTCTCTGGCAAGCCAATTGGCGACCAGGGCGAAAAGAAGGCTTGCCGCATCGGTAGCCATGTGACCGGCATCACCGATCAAGGCCAAAGAGTTACTTAAAAGGCCTCCCACCAATTCAACCGCGGAAAAACCTAAGGTTAGAAGAACCGCCAACCCCAAAACACTGGCTTTAACCTGACGGGTTGCGTGATCATAGAGACTATCCCCCTGGCCATGGCTAGAGAAGGCTCTGTCTTTTTCTAAATTGTCTGATTGAGTTTTACCGAACATTTTGACTTCGCTTTTTTATTTATTTGAATATCCGCGCAGTGTACTCTTTCGACCAATCTATGGAGAATTGAAAATCAGTCTCAAAATGTTGAAAAACACGCTCACGTATAATGCTCAACGTATTAATTGTGTTGACGATGCTCGAGAGTTTAAAAAAGCTGCTTGAGCCTTTTTGAGATGAATTCAGCATACTTTTTGATTCCGGGATTGAGACTTCCGAAAGAAGTACTCAAAGAACCTTCATTGGGAGCCGATTTTTCTTCTCTTTTGCAATTAGGCGAAGGGGCAGAAGAAGTCATTGAACAAGAACTGGTGCATGAGACGGTCTTAGACGGAGCGGCTCACATCGCCTGGCTCTGGCAAGTCATTGCCAAACGAGGTGGAATGCCTGAAACCGCAGCCTTTGAATGGGAAGCCGATGGCGGCCCCGCCATGGGCGCTGAAACCTGGCGTCTGCATACCGTGCACGATGCGATTATCAACGGTCAAACCATTTTGCGATCTCCCAAGGAAGAACTCAGTGCCGAAGAGCGCGACGAGCTTCACGATGAAGTGCTCGCCTGTGTCAGACAATTCGGTTTTCAACTTCAACAGTGGGCTGACCGCTGGTATCTCACCCGCAATCAGGATTGGAATCTGGTTGTTCGCCCTTGGTGCGCGCAAAAGTATCGTCCTTTTTCAACTGACAGTCTAAGTGGTGCTGACGAACAAGCCTTTATCGCATTGGATGAAAAACTTCGCGCCATTTTGAAAAAAAGCGATGTGAACGCCAAACGTCTCGCTCAAGGGATGGAATCCATTGACGGTTTTTGGCCCGATGGCGGCTCAAGACGGCATTTACTGAAGCCCTCCACAATACGAGCGGTCATGGCCAATGACTCCTATGTGTGGGGATGGGCTCAAAACGCAGGACTATTGAATTTCAGAACAACCGCGTTAAAAGACAATTGGCCTGAAGCGCCAGAAGGCGACCTTTTAGCCGTCGTTGACGGGCTCTTTGAGAGTTATCGGCAAAAAGATTGGAGCACTTGGGCTCAAAAGCTACCCGATGTTATCAAGACGGTCACTCACTTAGCCGATCTTGCCCACGCCAGACGCGCCACCCGACTTGTTTTAGTCGCAAGCGGCGCCCGAGACACTCACACGGTTGTCATTGATAAAAACGCAACCAAAAGTCTTTTTGCTCGATTTAAAAAGAAAAAAACACTCAACTTGGAAAACTTTTTAGGTGAGACCGGACTATGACACGCTTTATCACAAGAAACTATAGCCCGGCCATTGCCCGGCACTTGACCGAGGAAGGTTTCCCGGAGCCCTTGGCACGTGTGCTGGCCGCCCGAGGCATTGAGACAGCGGAGGATTTAAAAGCTGACTGGCGAGCGATGCTTGCGCCGGAAACCCTGATGGGAACGACCGCAGCCGCCCAGCATCTTGCTGATGCCATTGATGCCGGCAAACGCATCATGGTGATTGCCGACTACGACTGTGATGGTGCCACCGCTTGTGCGGTCGCCCTAAAAGGGCTTCGCAGTATGGGCGCAAGCGTTGATTATTTGGTTCCTGACCGTTTCGTTTACGGCTATGGCTTGACTCCTGCCATTGTCGATTTGGCGGCACAAAAAGGCGCTCAGCTGATTCTTACCGTCGATAACGGGATGGCGAGCATTGACGGTGTTGCCGAAGCCAAAAAAATGGGCATTGATGTCATCATCACGGATCACCACTTGCCTGCAGAAACCTTGCCTGCAGCAGCCTGTATCGTCAATCCCAACACGCCGGGATGCAATTTTCCAAGCAAAAATTTGGCTGGCGTTGGCGTCATGTATTACGTTCTGATGGCCCTGCGAGCGGAATTTCGGCGACGAGGAAAATTTGATGCTAAAACGCAACCCCGTCTTGATGCTTTGGTTGACCTCGTTGCGTTGGGCACCGTGGCAGACGTTGTAAAACTTGACCGTAATAACCGAATTTTGGTTCAGCAGGGATTAAACCGAGTGAGAACGGGTCACACACACCCGGGGGTTAAAGCTCTATTTGAAATTGCCGGACGCCCAAGCGCTCAAGCCAAAGTGAGGGATTTCGGTTTTGTCATTGCTCCCCGCATCAACGCCGCCGGTCGGCTTGACTTGATGACAGCTGGCATTGAGTGCTTGATGAGCGACTCAGACACCGAGGCACAGCATTACGCCAAGATTCTCGACGATTACAACCGCCAGCGCCGAGAATTGGAATTAGACATGCAGTGGGACGCGGCCATGCTCTTAAATAAGATTGATGTCACGAAACGTCATACTTTGGCTTTGTATGAACCGACGTGGCATCAAGGCATTGTCGGTTTGGTCGCAAGCCGCATAAAAGAAAGCAAACACCGTCCGACCATTGCCTTTGCCAACGCCGCTGACGGTGAAATGAAAGGATCGGGCCGCTCGATTGAGGGTGTTCATTTACGTGACATGCTTGACCTTGTGACCAAAACCGCCCCGGGTATCATTAAAAAGTTCGGGGGACACGCCATGGCCGCGGGGCTGACCATTGACGGCCACCGTTTTGATGACTTTTGTCACGCTTTTGAAACGGTCGTGGCTCAAAATTGCGAAGAAGATGTCTTCGAGCGGCATGTTTTAGTTGATGGCGACCTTGATCCAAGAGATATTAATATTTCTCTGATTGAAGCCATCAATGCGCAAATTTGGGGACAAGGTTTTCTTCCTCCCCTTTTTGCCAATGAATTTAAAGTTCTGCATCAAACGGTGCTCAAGGGCGGGCACCTGAAATTGATGTTGGAATTAAACGGTTCTCGTTTTAACGGGATCTTTTTCAGACGCTCGGCCGAGGTGCCCTCGGTTGCCCGTCTGGCATACCGGCCGGAGATCAATGAATGGATGGGGCAGCGAAGCATTCAGCTTGTGATTGAACAGCTCGAAGGTTAATGCTTGCACCGCCTTGTTTTTTCTTGATTTTCGTCTAAAATTAAGGCCTTTATTTTGGGTGGTGTCGATATGACTCGTAAGCCTTTTGTTGTCGCCAACTGGAAAATGAACGGCAGTCTCAAAGCCAATGATGAATGGCTTTGCGCTGCAATGCCGCAAATGAGCGGTACGCGCTTAAATTGCGATGTCGCGGTTTGCGCGCCTTTTGTTTACATTCCCCAATTGGTGATTGGCTTTGAGCATAGCGCCACGTTAGTGGGTGCGCAAAACTGTGCCCAATACGCTCAGGGCGCCTACACCGGCGAAGTGTCCGCCGCGATGCTTGCCGATGTCGGTTGCGATCTGGTTATTCTCGGCCACTCTGAACGCCGCACGCTTTTCGGTGAAACCGATGAGACGGTTGCTGAAAAGGTCCAAGTCGCATTTGATAACGGTGTTATGCCGATTGTCTGCGTTGGCGAAACGTTGCAAGAACGCGAAGCCGGCAAGACCATTGAAGTGGTCAGTCGTCAGTTGCGCGCAGTTTTGGATAAAGTCGGCATCATGCCGCTGGTTGCCGGAGCTGTAGCCTACGAACCTGTTTGGGCCATCGGCACTGGAAAGAGTGCCAGCGCAGAAGATGCTCAAGCCGTTCACGAAGCTTTACGTGCTGTTTTGGCAGAAGTTGATCAAGAAGCTGCTCAGCGCACACGTATTCTTTATGGCGGCAGTGTCAAGGCAAAAAACGCCCCGGAACTTTTTGCACAACCCGATATTGACGGCGCATTGGTTGGCGGCGCGTCATTAAAAGCTGAAGATTTCTTGGCTATCTGCCACTGCGCGGATAACCTGTAATTGAAAAAAAATTTAAAACCATTTTTGAGTTAAAGGAAAATAGTAAAGATGTCCTCCATGTTGGTCTCCATCGCAATCGTGGTGCAAATTATCTCCGCGGTCGCCGTGATCATTTTGGTCTTGTTGCAACACGGTAAAGGCGCCGACCTCGGTGCTGCCTTCGGCAGTGGCGCGAGCGGTTCCATTTTCGGCGCTTCGGGCTCTGCGAACTTCCTGTCTCGCTCCACGGCTGTGGCTGCCACGCTCTTTTTCTTGGCTACCATCGCTTTGACTTTGGGTTCCGGTGCGTTCAAACAAACCGCTGCACCCGCCTCCGGAGTCTTGGGATCCGTCGAACAATCGCAATCTGTTGACGCAGATCAAACAAATACGACGCAACCTGCTGCTCCGGCCTCGCAATCTCAACAGATTCCACGCTAAAATAACGAACTCTGATTTGAGGGATTTTTCTCTCGGATTAGTAAAATTTGCGGCCGTGGCGAAATTGGTAGACGCACCATCTTGAGGGGGTGGCGGAGCAATCCATATGAGTTCGACTCTCATCGGCCGCACCAAGTTTCCAACCCGAACTGATTAAATTTCAGTTCGGGTTTTTCGTTATTAATCCCTACCTCACAGCCATTCAATCCACTCTGGTTAAATAAAACCACCTAATTTGTTTTTGCTTTTTAGTTTCTCTAATGATTAATCTTTGCTGAGTTAGTCTTTTGAGAAAAAGCCATGCCTCAATACCTTCTTGCCATGACCATTTTCGGAACAATAGGACTTTTCGTAAAATTTATCGAATTGCCCTCAACGGTCATTGCTCTGTCGCGTGGAGCATTAGGAACGCTTTTCCTGCTATTGGTATTGAAGCTTTTAAAAAGACGAATCAATACGGCGAGCGTAAAAAGCAACTTCAAACATTTAGTCATAGCCGGTGTCGCTCTGGGACTCAATTGGATTTTTCTTTTTGAGGCTTATCGATTAACAAGCGTTGCCACGGCTACGCTTGCCTATTACATGGCCCCCATTATTCTTATTCTCCTATCCCCGATTCTGCTTCACGAACGCATCCCGTTGAGCAAATGGATTTGCGTCATTTGCGCTCTTTTCGGCATGTCGCTCATCTCCGGTGTTTGGGAGGGTTCGGAGAACGTTGCCGTAGACGGCATTACGATGGGACTTATCGCCGCCTGTTTTTACGCTGGCGTTGTCATTAACAACAAGTTCTTAAAGGGGCTTGATCCTTATGACTCGTCAATCGTACAGCTCGCCGTAGCAGCCATTGTACTTTTACCCTATGTTCTCTTTACGGTTGATTTTTCTGTTTTAAAGCCCGATACCACAACGATTGGTCTCACATTGGCGGTAGGTATTTTGCACACTGGTGTGGCTTACTGGCTTTATTTCTCGGCTCTTCCCAAACTCGAAGCCGCCCGTATTGCCATTTTCTCCTACATCGATCCGGCAATCGCTATTTTGCTTTCTGTTTTTGTGTTAATGGAACCCATGACAACTGCGGGCGTTATTGGCGCTGTACTAATTTTGGGTGCCGCACTGACTTCTGAATTTGTAGGGAAAAACAAGTAATAGGCTTTTGTATAAAGACATCGCCAGGTAGATAAGTTGCAAAGGTCATTTTCCTACTTGGGAAATCGAATTAGTGCTTAGGTTCGATTTCTTCACTGCTTTTTAATGCTTTCAGATTTTCTCCATCCATCTCAAAATGAAGCTTCAAAACTCAAAATAATCTTGATAGCTCTCAAAATAGTGAGGGTAACCACATCTTTAAGTCTATTAGTTTCTGAAAGGCTTTCGTATGCTGTGTTTAGTCACTAAAAATAAACCTATTCGGTTCCTTTTATCTTGTCTAGTATTCAAGATTTTAAAAGGAGATTTCAATGATGATGTGGAGCATTGGAGTCTTTCAGAAGATGGACCGGAAGCTCATTATTTGAAACTTTTATACAACAGGAATCTCAATTTTAAGTTAGTAAAAACTCTTTTTACTCAGACAGTGCTTCCACCTGTATGCGACGTTATCATTGAGGAAAAAATTATTTTTAAAGCGCCGATTGTTGATCCAAACGGACAAAAACTTGGAGGATGTTATTGGAAGAAACTCCAACGCTGAATCAGACATTATTTAGTACGTAGTGGAGCACTTTTGTTAAAGCATTTTTCGAGTTTAGACTTCAATTATCTTATCGCCGTGCTCATCCACGTAATGTTGTACGAGCAAACGAACATTGCTCCTCAATTGACCGCTTAGGTGCAAATAGTCTGGCACTGACCAATAGTTATTGTCCAACATTTCATGAACAATATGAGGAATTTCAAGTGTCTGGTCATTCAACCATTGACAATCATCAGCCGTGTAGGTCAACCAATTTTTAATGTTCGGGTCGTCGGTAATTTGATTCCAATCACTAAGCCTAGGATTTTTCACGCAATCGCTTCGCCAATACTCTCTTAGACCAAAACACAAATCTTTCTGCCCGTAATATCGGTTCAAATAGCGACGTGGTTCTGACAGAAGCGCTCTCATCTTAAAGAAGTTGCTTCCATAGCTCATCTCATCTTCCAAGACATTTTTGGCACCCGTCGATTCAACTTGGATTCCCGACTGAATGCGCCAATCCGTCTCATTGGAGTAAGTCGGAGACTGAACCAAGCGACTGACAATCTCAATGGATCGCGAGTGATTTAATTGAATCAGGTCCACGAGTTGACGGGTCACCTCCCAAAACAATCTTCGATTTTCTTCAGTATCCGGACAAGAGGAATTTAAACGCTGTTGTCGGTTAACAAGAGACTGCTTAATGAACTTTCGTTCATGCTCTTCTCGATCTTTCAAACTGCTGACGTTATCAAACGGTTTTTTCCCAAAGATTGCTTTTTCAAGCGCTCGGATTTCTTCAAAACAAGCGTATCGGTTTTCAACCATCATTTTATTTTTTGTCTCCAAGCGAATAATCAGCGATTAATTCAATGTCAGCCTCTGTGCTATATCGCAAACGAAGCAAATCCGGTATCGACCAAAAACGATATCTAAGCAAGTTCTGAAAGACGAGAGAAATCTCACCTTGATATTTTTCTACCCAGGAACACCCTTTGACATTAACCAAAAACCAAGTGCGAAGATACTCATGATCGTAATCTGGCTCGTTCCAGTGAGACAGATGTGGATCTTCGATCAAACCTTCATCGTAAATTTCTTCTTCTGCAAAGTGTTTATCTTCTTCATTAACGGGACTGGTTGAAATTTGACATCCTCCTAGCCGTGAACGACGAGGATTCCCTACTGTGTCAGTGGCTCGCGCCACTGATCACTTCGATGGGTTCCTGCTGCTGACCCGCGCCATGGATTGCC
>ENA-OOXJ01000927-OOXJ01000927.1-human-gut-metagenome-genome-assembly--contig:-NODE-927-length-21424-cov-2.901352_pt1 | contig 21424 bp, 16 predicted proteins | sample MGYA00241587_ERZ501343 | MGnify/ENA primary metagenome ERZ501343 (study PRJEB25962, sample SAMEA2042918) | human gut metagenome | biome: human gut; feature: human-associated habitat; material: faeces... | reverse complement strand
CGATAGCCGGAACTAACATCCCATTGCAAACGGTTGAGCAGGGCATATCCATGCTTTCCCTTGGCAGCTTCGCCCGTCAGGCTCAAACGACCCAGGCGGTAGCGGTAGTCCACCCCTACGTTGTAAAAGCGGTTGCCCTGCAAATTATATTTGGCATAAGTGCGGAATTGCGGGGTATAGTCACGGTCGAAGAAATAATAGATGCCCGTCATACCCAGCTTCAGGGCGTTTTTCTCATAGGTCAGGTTTCCACCGGCAAGCTGAAGGGTAAAGGCATCCGCCTTGGCGGCTTCGCGTGCGGAACGGTGCAAGCCGGTCTTGTCGATGGAAGTAATGGCACCCTCCTCCACTACCCCGTCCATGCACCGGTGCGAATAGAATGCCGAGGCCGACAGGCCGGGCATTACCCCTACCTGTGCCGCCACACCACGGAAATAGTTATACTCATCCGTAGAACCGTGCTTGCGGATACCTTTTCCACCGGTGTGCGTAGTGGCGAGCGAAAAGCTCTTACCCAGTCCAAACGCATTGCCCAGCACCAGCCCCTGGCCAAAGTCCAGGCGGTAAGTACCCAACACCAAGGTTTGCAGGCGACCTATTCCACGCAACACCAGGTAATAGGAATAATGGTCGTAACCCTTGCGGTTGTGCAAGGCAAAGAACGGTTCGCCGGCGTCTTTCTCACCCGTAAGTCCGGCTTCCAGGTAATTGCCGTAACGAAAACCGTAGCGCAACGAGTGGTAAAGCTTCGGGCCCAGATAACTGGTCCTGTACCCCCGGCGGGTATAGAAAGGCACATCCAGACGGGTAAGCACTTCGTGCCTGCCATATTTCGCAAGGGTATGCAGGGAAGGAAAGGACTGGTCTACATCGTTCACCGGAGCCACGCAAACAAAAGGCAACAGGCGGTCGATGGCTGTACGGTCCAAGTCTTCCACTCCTTGCAATTCATAAAGGGTCTGCATCGGGCCGTGAATGTGCAGATAAGCTAAGATATTTTCAATTTGTGTGTCGGTAAGAAATGAAAACATTTCAAGCTGATCACGGGTAGCGGCGTTCAAGTTGAGCGGTGTCTGCCGGATACGGTCCAGTTCTTCCAGTTCGTCTTCCCAATCGGAAGGGTCTTCACTTTCCGACAAAAGTTCTTCCAGGTTTTCTTCCCATAGCCGGGGCAGAACCTGTTGTGCGTATAATGGATAAGCGCATAACAAGGTAAACAGAAGCACGGACTTTCTGAAAAAGCCGGCCGGATAAACGGTTAACATCGGACTTGTATGTTTTGTTTGTATCGTAATCGGGGATGAAGTTACCTTAAATAAGTTAACAAGCCAAGGAAAAAGCCTTCAAACGTAAAAACAATTCGGCAGAATGGTGTACTTTTGCCGCATGAACGTCCGGCTTAACATAATCATATTCATCGCTTTCTTTCTGCTTGCCGCCATTCCTTGTACGGCACAGCAGCAGGACAAGACTTTTGCCGGACCGGGAAAGAAAATCTATCTTACGCCGATGACGGTGTACGAAGGCGACACCATTCCCTACATCAAGCTGCCCACGGTATACGTTTTCAAACCGCTCAAATTCAAGAACCGCCGCCAGATGAACCAGTATTACAAGCTGGTGCGCGATGTCAAGAAAGTGCTTCCCATTGCCAACGAAGTGAACCGTGCCATCATCGAAACCTACGAGTATCTGCAAACGCTACCCGATGAAAAGGCACGCCAGAAACACCTGAAAGCAGTGGAAAAAAGCGTCAAGGAGCAATACACCCCACGTATGAAGAAACTGACTTTTGCCCAGGGCAAACTGTTGATCAAACTGGTAGACCGCCAAACCAACTCCACGGGCTACGAACTGGTGAAGGCTTTCCTCGGCCCCTTCCGTGCCGGATTCTACCAGGCCTTTGCCGCACTCTTCGGCGCCAGCCTCAAAAAACAGTACGACCCTACGGGCGACGATGCCCTGACCGAACGCATCGTATTGCTGGTGGAAAGCGGACAACTTTAGCTTTTGAGTTTTTGAGTTAATAAGTTTTTTAGTTTTTGAGTTAGTAAGGGAACGAGTCAACAAAACCATGAGGACTTCTTGTAGCCTTGTCAACTTATTAACTTATCAACACAAAAACTTAACAACTCAATAACTTATCAACCACACTTACTCCGGCTGTACCTCTCCAGCCGACGGGAGCTGTTTCCATCCTTCGCCAAAGGTGTCGTAGGCATCGGTCACCACCACAAAAGCGCGCGGATCTACCTCCTTAATCTTGTGCTTGATGCCCGCCACTTCCTTGTAGCTCACCACCAGAAACAACATTTCCTTATCGGCCTTCGTATAGAGTCCGCTGCTCTTGATACAGGTAGCCGTACGGTCAAGGTCTTTGAGAATGTATTCGTGCAAAGCCGTCATGTTCATGTCGCTGATAACAAAGAGCAGCTTGTCGTTCTTCTCGCCGTTGATAACGTAAGCCACTACGCGCGAAGTCACAAAGATGGCAATGAGCGAATAGAACGAAAGATGCCACGAAGGTTGTGAGGCATCGTCGGGATTGCCGATGCCGAAACCGATAACCAGCAGTCCGAACAATACCACTATGCCGTCTACCAGCAGGATGGCACGCGAGAAACGCAGGTTACAGAACTTCTGTAACATCATGGCAACGATGTCGGTACCGCCCGTAGTAGCCTGGTTGCGTACCACAATGCCGCTACCCAGTCCGATGACCGCCGCACCGATAATGGAAGTCAACATCAAATGGTCGGTCATGTCCATGCAGCCTCCCAGCAGTTGACTGGGGTCAAGTGCATGAAGCGCTTCTTCCGAAGGATAGGAAATCCACGAAAGGAAGTTCATGGCCAGCGGGGTGAACAACGCCGCCACAATGGTGCGCGAACCCAGCTTGCTGCCCAGCAGGATAACGGAAAGAATAAGCAGCGGAATGTCGAACATATAACCGAACGTACCTACCTGAATGGTAGGAAACAGGTTGTGAAGCACGATACTTGCCCCATAAACGCCACCCGGCACAATGTTGTAGGGATTGATAAAGTACACAAAGCCTGCCGCCAGAATGGTGCAGCCCAGGAAGATGTTGAACCAACCGCTGATTGCCTTTCTCATAGTCTGTATTTTTGCTTATTTATGCAGCAAATATACAAAAAAGTATTTTTCCACCCAACAGAGAAAAACGGTTTTTGAGACTTTTCCGATTACCCGTCCTGTTTGACATTCTGACACTTTGCTTTCTCGACCGCCTGAGAATCGCTTGTTTCCGCCCCACCCTGCTGTTCCTCCGAAATTTTGAAACGGAAACCGGTTATCAGGCTGTACAATAAGCCGATAGCGAAATCCTTACAAAAAAAATAGCCGGAAAACGGGCCGAAAATTCATCCGTTTTGCTTCCCGAAAGGTGGAAACAGGTCGGAAGCGCGGTGCTGACAAGTCGGAAGTTTGCTTCCAACTTGTTACGAGCAAACGCGGAACCTGTTGCAAGTAACCAACCAACGGTTCACTTTTCTGTTCATAACCCGTTGTTTTTGCATAAAACCAGCATAAGAAATGTATATTCATCAGGTTTTCCACATGTTTATGCACCGTTTTCCACACCGGTTCTTCCCGTTTGTGGATTTCGTAAAAACGGGTTGTCAGCAAAAGATGGTCGGAACCGGCATTTTGAAAGAAAACGGAGGATTTTGTTTACCTGCCCGTTATTCACATCGGTGAATAACTTTCCGAAAATGTGGATAACCTGTTAGGAAACGGTGAATAATCTGTCAGGAATATTGCTTATATATACTGATTGTAAGGAGATTAGATATGTTAGTAACGGTTCTGAACAATTGCTTATATTCCGGACCAAAAACGAGTTATCAACCCGCAACTATCCGAACTATTAACCGATAAAAGGACATAAAAAAAGAGGGTATGTCAAAACAAAAGTATCTGAAACTCTCCTCCTTCCGGAAATACAAAATGATACAGTAACCCACCATCCTGCCCTTTGGGCATCCCTCCTTACTGAAGGAGGGGAGTCAGATAGTGGCACTTAGTTTTGACACACCCCCATACGAATACCTTATACCTAATACCTACTTCTTAAACTCCGCCACAAAGTCGCGTCCAAACAACACCCATCCCACCGAAGCCACCCCAGCCAGGAACACAAACCCAACCAGTATCATCATCTTGGAAGGCTTGGATGCCTTCAGCGGTACCGTAGCCGCCTGCACCACCGTGTACACCGGCGTACTCTCCTGCACCTTCGCCTTGGCAAGCTGCAACTGCTGGGCCGTCTGGTTGTACAGGTTATATGCCAGGGTCATCTCGTTCTGCAAACGCTCCTGCCGGGTCTGCACACTGCGCAACGAGAGATTTTGGTTCATGTCCACATAGTCGGCATAAGCCTGCTGGGCCGTGTAGTAGTTCTGACGTGCCTCGTCGTACAGCTTCTGAGTAAACTCCAGATCGTGACGAGCCTTGTTGGTGCGGTAGTCGGTAATGTAGTTCTGAAGTCTGGTCATCACCGTATCGGTCAGCGTGGCTGAAATCAGAGGGTCCTGCATCGTCACGGACAGGGTAACCACAGAGGTCTTCTTATCTACCGCCACAGAAATCCGCTGGTTCAATGCTTTTACGATCTCTGTCTCATCCTTCGTCAGCCGGAACGGGTCCAACTTGCCGTCCCCGTTTCCTTCCTCCTCGTCCCGGAACAGTGACATCACCCAGCCCAGGCATTTGAAAGGTAAGGAGGTGACGGTACTCCACCAGGCACTGCGCTGGTGCTCCTTCAGGTAATCGTACACATCGGTCGTCAGCTCTCCCTCCTCATCGGTGACCTTCACGTCGAACAACTCCGTAGCAAAAGCCACCGAGGCTACAATGTCCGGATAAAGGTCTGGATTCAGGGCATCGCTGCCGGAGGCGTCCCGCATGTTGATACCGGCCATGCCCGCCAGGGCACTCAGCCCACCCAATGAGCGGCTGCCGTCCGAAGTCTCGGGAGCCAGCATGACGGAAGTGGTGTATTCTTTGGGGATGCTGAAACCCACCACCAGCGCCACCACCACGGCGATGCCACACCACTTCAGCACCAGTCGGCGTTCAGACCACACCCTGGCCGCCAGTTCCAACAGGTCTATCTCCTGTTCTTCCGTCTCGGGGGAAAAGTTTCCCTGTATCTTGTTTTCCTTGATTTCTTTAATTTCCTTTTCTTCCATTATCCCATTATTTTACCAGGTTTGCAATCGTGGCGGCCATCGTGCCCAAAGAGGCGGCCGACGTGGTGAGCGACATTATCTCGGCTATGCTAACGCCTTTCCGTTCCTTCTTGCTGGGAACGATAATCTGGCTGCCCGGCTCGATCTGGCCCTTCCGGAAACGCTTCAAACGCGTCACCGTTCCGTTCATGCGTACCACATACGCACGGCGTTTCTTCGCCATCTTGCCGTAACCGCCTGCCTGGTCGATGTAGTAGGAAACGCCCTTCCCGGCCAGGTAGGTCACCGTGTTGGGGAACTGGACTTCACCCGTGATCTTCACCGTGCTGATGTATTCAGGAATGTACAGGTAGTCGCCCTCGCGGAGCACCACATCATAGTCCGAACCCGGATGGGCCAGCGCCTTGTCCAGTTCGATACCGACGGTGTAACGGTCGCTCAGCCGGAGCTTGGCCACCGAAACGGAGTCACTGCCGCTGTTCATCAACGCCATATCCAAGGCTGCCTGACGCTGGGCGCGCTCCTCCTCGTTCATCTGCCGGATAAGGCGGCCACCACGCACATAGGCTTCCTGCGTCAGCCCGCCGGCACGCTTCACCAGGTCAGAAAGACGCTCGTTCTTCGTGGTCAGCGTATAACCACCGGCAAAGACTGCCTCACCCGCAATGGTGACACGCCGCTGAACCTGGTAGCCGGGACTGCGGCGAACCTCCACCACGTCGAAAGGCTCCAGCAAAAAGCCGGGCGTGCCGTCTATCACATAACCTTCCTTAACAGAGAAGGTGAATACCTTGCTGATTTCCTTACCCGATTCCTGGCTTGCAGGATCTTTCAAGCGGCGTGAAACGTCCACCTTGACCGTGGAAGCGCTCTCCAACAGGCCGCCGGCTTGTACAAGCAGGTCTTCAAGGGTCGTGTTTTCCGCATACGGATAGACGCCCGGGCGGGACACCTCACCGCTGACCGTAAACGCACCTTTCGCCTCCAGCTCGTGGATACTCGGGATGACCAGCACGTCCTCGCGCTGAAGGGGGATATCCGGAAGACGGCCGCTAAGCACCCCTTCCAGGTCGATGGCTATCACCTCGTGGGTCAGATCCTCACGCTCGCGGGTAAGCAGTACACGCGACTGGAAAGCGTCACCCGTCAGACCTTCGGCACGGGCAACCAGCTCGCGGACCGTGTTCAGCGTACCGCCAAGCTCGTACATGCCCGGACGGTAGACCGCACCACGCACTTCCACGCGGTTGGCAAAGCGGTCCAGGATGGCACCTACCGTAACTGCGTCGCCGTCTTCCACCTGCCAGGAGGCGTAGGAAGCCTCTTCCACGCTGAAAAGGCGGTTCTCACGGCCGGTGCGGCGGACTACACGTACTTCTTTCGTATAAGCATCACCCGAAAAACCGCCGGCATAATTGAACAGGGCAGCCAGCGTCTCGCCCGCCTTCATCTCGTAATACATCGGACGCTTCACGTTGCCGTCAATGTTCACCAGCTGCTCGTAAGCAGGAACCAGGATGACGTCGCCTTCTTCCAGACGGATGTCGTCGGACATGGCCCCTTTAAGCAGGTATTCGTACACGTCCACACGTGCGGCTTCACGGCCGCCGCGCATCACACGGATATTGCGGAGGGAGCCGATGCTGGAAACACCCCCAGCACGGTAAAGCGCATGGAATACCGTGGAGAAGGAGGACAGGCGGTAGGTGCCGGGAACGGCGACCTCGCCCATCACATTCACCTGGATGGTGCGGATCTGGCCCAGCGTGACGCTGATCTGCGATTCGGGGTTGTCGCCCGAAACACCGGCGTATTTGCGTGAAAGCACCTCACGGATCTTTGTACCTGCCTCGGAAATGGTCAGGCCGTTCAAGTAAACGGGACCGATCTGGCTGATCATGATGTTGCCTTCCGGAGAGATTTCCTGGCGGATGGTGGCCTCGTTGGTACCCCAGATATCGATAATGAGTTCGTCACCGGGACCCAGCCGGTAATTGCGGGGAGTGGCCATGTTCTCGTTGGGCTCAAATGTCAACGAACGGTTCGTAAAAATATTGCGTCCATACACCAAACGGGGAGAAAGGCTGTCATTTTGTGATATTGTCGGATCATTTATCACCTCATTTACCACATCCATACTACCTGCCGTAGTCTCCGTAAACGAGTTTTCCACGCTGCGGCGTTCGCGGGTCTCAGTGCGCGCAGCAGGGCTGGACACCAGTGTGCCGCTACCCTGATTTTCTTCATAACGGGTCTTGATGCGTTCCATCTGCTCGCGGGTCACCCCCCGTGAAAGGAGGATACGCCCTATTTCCTGGTCGCCCTTGCCGGCGGACTTCTGCTCTTTTACAAAACTGACCACCTGCTCGTCGCTCATCTGCGCATAGGCGGACAGCGAAAGGATAGACAGCAGGCATGTCAATAATGATAACCTGAATAACCTTGTCATTTGTCTTTTAGAATGTTGTTTATTTGAACTTTAGTTTCTTTCCCAAAAGAAGCCGGAGAGGTACAGGACTCCGGGTGATTTATATTTAATACATACGCTTATGCATAGAGAGGTGGAGCCCTATACCATAACCTTATTATGTAGCAATGAAGTCCCTCTTTAGCGTGCTAAAGTGCCTCTTTAGGTGCTGTAATAACGGTGTTTGAAGTTGGGATATTCGTTTATAATATTTGTCTGGTATTTTAACAACCTACCACCTCGTCCTTTGGGGCACCCCTCCTTCCAGAAGGAGGGGAGTTGGATAGAGGCATTTAGTTTTGACACACCCTCAGTTAGGTAGTGATGCTTCTATTTTCCCGTTGCCGTGCTTTTCGTCATTTATAACCGGGGGTTGGTAACATATCCTTTCCCGTCGGCAACTTGTTGCATTTTTTTTCATTACTTTTGTTCAGGTAATCGAACCCATCTAATCTATTCGGACAAGACTATGGAACTGAAACAGGGCGCCACTCTTCAGGGTGGCAAATACACCATCAAGCGGATGCTGGGCCAGGGCGGCTTCGGCATCACTTATCTGGGCATACAGACCGGACTGGGCCGGCAGGTAGCCATCAAGGAGTTTTTCATGAAGGAGCATTGCAACCGCGATGCGTCCACGTCGCGTGTCAGTGTGGGCTCGTCGGGGGCCCGGCAGATGGTTGACGCCTACCGGCAGAAGTTCCTCAAGGAGGCACGTACGCTGGCCGAGATGGATAACCGGCATATTGTGCGTATCCACGACGTGTTCGAGGAGAACGATACGGCCTATTACGTGATGGAGTACGTGGACGGTGGTTCGCTCAACGACCTGGTGAAGCGGCGCGGTTCGCTGCCCGAGGCCGAGGCGTTGGGCTATATCCGCCAACTGGCCGATGCACTGGCCTATATACACGGCCGGCGCATCATGCACCTCGACGTGAAGCCGGGCAACATCATGCTGCGCCCCGATGGCGAGTTGGTGCTCATTGACTTCGGCATTGCCAAGCACTACGACTCGGGTAACCGCGAGACCAGCGGTACGCCTGTGGGCCATAGCCCCGGCTATGCACCGATGGAGCAGTATCAGGAGGGTGGGGTACGCGAATTTTCGCCGGCTACCGATATCTACTCGATGGGTGCTACGCTCTATTTCCTGCTCACCACTACCGCACCGCCTTCGGCGCAGGAAGTGTACGAGAATGGTCTGCCTCCGTTGCCACGGTTTGTATCGCCCGCCGTGTGCCGTGCGATAGAGCAGGCCATGCAGCCCAGCCGTAAAAAACGCCTGCAATCGGTAGCCGAGTTTCTGGCTTTGCTGCCCGGTGCGGAGGGGAAGAAAAAGGAAGAGACACCTCGTCAGTCGACGGTGGAGGAAGAAACGATACCTCCGATACCCCCAATACCCCCTTCACCACACAATGATAATCCGGTTCCGCCGTCACCGAACGCTCCTGCATCCTCGCGGAGCAAGTGGATCCGGTTGGCATTTGCCATTACCGGTGCGATACTGGGACTCGTACTTTGGGAACTTATCAGTCGTGGTCTGTCAAGCGATACATCCAATACGACTCCTACTTACGACGAATGGAGTGATACCAGTGTTGTAGAAGAAGAACCTGTTTTAATAGACTCGATAGCCTACGATACCGCTGTTTCTGACTCGATTGCAATGGATGTACCGGAGGAAGAGTCTTCACCTGTGACATATCAGAAACAAGTTTCTCAGGCCCCTACATCGGCCGAACTTTTTGAAGAGGCATTGCGCTTGGGCGACATGACCACTTTGCGCATGCTGGCCGGAAAGGGATATGCCCCTGCCTATGCCAAGCTGGCCACCTACTACCTGCAACGCGACGATTACGACAATGCCGACACCTATGCCCGTAAGGCATTGGATGCCCGGGAAGGCGTGAATGAAGCATGGCGTGTGGTCGAGGTGCTCGATGGTTACGGCTATTACCACAACGGCGACCATGGCGGGAAACCTGCCAAGAACAGATAAACTTGGAACAAACCCCGGAAAAAGATACGAAACCTATGATGAAGGAATTTAGATTTATTGCCATGTGTGCCCTCTTGCTGGCTGTGGCCGGTGTAGGGGCACAGGAACTCACCCCGAAGAGTGCCTATGCTTTGGGCGAGGCCTGCTTCGAGCAGAAGAAATATGCCGATGCCATCGGTTACTACAAGCAGATGGGCGATTCGCTCGACATCTTTGCCATGGACAAAATAGCCCGTTGCTACTACTACCTGGACGATTACAACAATGCCGCCCACTGGTATAAGCTGGTGGGTGATAACATCAATTCGGAGAATGAAGCGTATGTCAGCCCCGGTTATCTGGAGACGATGGCCGAGAAAGGCAACCCCAAGTCGATGGCCGTGCTGGCTTGGTTTCTGGTAGAGAATTACCTCTGTTATTCCCACTTCAGCCATTCAGGCGAATTTATGGAGGAAAAAGCCAAGTGGCAGGCCGCCTACCTGTTGCAACGGCTTGAGGAAATGGGCTGGAAAGACACCCTTACGGACGACCGGCAGGGATATGTCGACGTAGCCAGCCTGAAAGACAGGCTCGACCGTTGCGGCTACGAGGTGGTCTCCGAGCCTTATTCGCCGGCACTGGCTAAGAAGGCCAAGAAGAAAGACGTGGCCGCCATGCGCGAGCTGGGCGAGTGTATGCTTTTCGGTTACGGATGCAAGCGGTCTGATTATAGCATAAACGACTTGTTGAAACAATTCATGCGCTCTGTCGAAAAGGGCGATGCCGAGGCGTTGTACTTTTATGGTTATACGTTGCAATTCTGCTCGACACTCGATTTGGAGCACCAGCGGTCGTTCCTCTGCTATCTGGAAGCCGCAAAGTGCGGTCATCTGGTGTCCCAGTATCTGACCGGCAGGTTCCTGTTGCAAGGAATTGGTCACCAGAAGAACAGTAAAGACGGAATAGACTGGCTTACGCTGGCTGCCAACGGAGGTAATCTGGATGCCATGCAACACCTGTACTGGTGTTACGGTGCCTTTGCGTCGCGTTACGGCCTCACTCCCGACGAGGGAAAAAAGAAGTTCTGGATGGAAAAGATGGCCGAGGCGGGCGTCAGCCTTTACCAGTCCCTTCTCGGTGAATATTACTATAACGGCAAGGAAGGGTATGCGGTGGATTATGGTAAGGCTGTCCAGTGGCTTACCCGTGCGGCTACGGGCAACGAGCCTAGCGGCGATGCCATGAGGCTGCTTGCCCAGTGCTACATGAACGGCCGTGGCGTGGCCCGCGATGTGCAGAAGGGGAAGGAATGGCTCAACCGGGCCGCCCTCTACCGAAACAAGGATGCGCAGAAGACGGTGCAATTGCTAAAAGGCATGTAAGGCCCTGTTTTCTTCCGTTACTTCCCTTTATAGTCAATTGTTTAGCATAGTACAACTATGGAAATTCAATGAATACGTGAAATGTGAAAGGCGAGACACGGACTACACCTTTGCGGCTGTCCATGTCTCGCCTGTTTGTTTTCGGGAAACAGGAGAGGGAGCTCCTGTCTTATTTTTTGCACTGCTTGCCTGCGCATTGTTTCTGGCAGTCCTGGGCCTTTTTCGGGCACTCGGCCTTGCATGCTTTACAGCCGGCCTTGCGGGGACAATCTTTGCAGTCCTGGCCCTTTTGGCATTGTTGCTTGCATGCGTCTTTCGAGGAACATTCTTTGCACTCGGCACATTTCTTTTTGTCGCAGTCCTTGCGGGGGCAATTCTGACGGCAGCATTCCGTCTGTGCATTTTTCCGGGTGTCTGTCTGGCCCTTGTTGTCTTGGGCTGTCAGCGAAAGGCTGGCCGTAGCAAGGAGCAGGGCGCATCCGATGAACAGTTTCTTCATAATCTTTTCTGATATAATGAGGTTAGTATTGGTTCCTTGACCTGCTTTCCGTGCATTCGGGTTACAGGCGGGAACATTTGCTATGTGCGCAAAAATAGATATCTTCGGAGATATCGGAAAAAGAGCGGGGGATATTTAACATTTTCTATGGAAATGCCCGTTTTAAGCCTGTGTTTCCTCGTACTTTATATTGTCGGCTTTTCCGTTGAGTAGTCTGATGAATTGCTCCGCACTTTGCGGGCGGTCTTTGCGACGGGGTTGCATGGCCTTTTCCACGGCGTGACGCACGCTAGGCGAGACAAAGGCAGGCAATGCCGGCAGACCTTCTTCGTAGAGGCGGCTGGCTTCGGGCGGCGTGGTGGCCGTGAGCAGAAAGTAGAGCGTGGCGCCCAGCGAATAAATATCGGTGGCAGGGCTGAAATTGCTTACACCCCCTTGCTGGTATTGTTCCAGCGGGGCATATCCCTTGCTGATGCCTACGGGCGTGCTGCTGGTCTGCTCGCCTTCCTCGTCATAGCGTTTGGCAATGCCGAAGTCGATGAGCACGGCTTCCCGCTTGGGCATGCGTATCAGTATGTTGGCGGGCTTCAGGTCGAGGTGCAGCACTTTCTGGCTATGGATGTAGTCCAACGCCTCGGCCAGCTGGCGGACGTAGAACAGGGCTTCGGCCTCGGGCAGGGAACCTTGCCGGGCCGTGAGGTCTTTGAGCGAGCCGCCGTCAATGTACTCCATCACGTAGTAGGCCGTGCCGTTTTCTTCGAAGATGTCGTAAATACGGACGATATGCGGGTCGTTGAGTGCCGAAAGCGTCTGTGCCTCCTTGATGAACTTGGCCTTGAAGCGCTCCACGGTTGCCTGGCTGCCCTGCGTTCCAGCCCTGACGTGCGAGTTCTGGCTGTTTCGTTCGCAATGCTCTTTCATGAAGAACTCCTTGATGGCTACCTGCCGGTTCAGTCCGGCCTGTATGCCCAGGTAGGTGATGCCGAAGCCGCCCTGGCCCAGCGTGCGTAGAATGGTGTAGCGTCCGCCTTGCAACCGGGTATTGGCAGCCAGGGGAAGCTGGGTGTAGACGGCGGGGATGGGAGGAATTGGCGGGATAGGGGGGATATCGTTTGTCGCCTGTCTATCAGAAAAGGGTTCGTAGATACGTTTGTGGGTACGTGTCTGCGCTTTTCTTTTACGGACCATGTAAATAATTACAACGGCCAGTACGATGAGTAAAAAGAGAGCTATTCCGATAATTGGCATAATTGGATACTTTGCTGCTTGAAAGAATAGGAGTAGTGGATTCATAAACCGTTCATTTTCCGAACAAAGATAAACAATCTTTCTTTGAAACGGTGCATCGGATCAAACTCTTTTACTTTTCTCTTGCAATCCTTTCTTTTAATAGCCGGAATCCTTACATTTGTACGCTTAACAAGCTTTCTATTTGTCAATATTATGGACGAACTACATGCAGGTGCCACCCTTCAGGGTGGCAAATACACCATCGAACGGATGCTGGGCCAGGGCGGTTTCGGCATTACCTACCTGGGCACACAGGCTGGATTGAACCGGCGGGTAGCCATTAAGGAATTCTTCATGCGGGCCTACTGTAACCGCGATGTCGATACCTCGTACGTCAGCGTGGCTTCGCAGGGTAGCCGCGAGGAAGTGGAGCGCTTCCGTCAGAAGTTCGTCAAGGAGGCGCAGACTATTTCGGCGCTTGATAATCCGCACATTGTCCGTGTGTACGACGTGTTCGAGGAAAACGGCACGGCCTATTATGTGATGGAGTACATTGAAGGAGGTTCGCTTAAAGACCTGTTGCACACCCGCGGCCCTCTGCCCGAAGCCGAGGCGGTGGACTACATCCGTCAGCTTGCCGACGCGCTGGCCTATATACACAGTCAGAAGCTTTTGCACCTCGATTTGAAACCTGCCAACGTACTCTTGAAGGGTGGGCATACGGCGGTGCTCATCGACTTTGGCGTGTCCAAGCATTACGACAATGCAGGCGGACAGACCAGCAGCACACCGGCCGGTGTCAGTGCGGGTTATGCGCCGCTGGAACAATATGTGATGGGAGGCATCGCCCATTTCAAGCCCTGTACCGACCTGTATGCCCTGGGCGCCACGCTTTATTGCCTGCTCTGCGGACAGGCACCTCCCGAAGCCGGTCGTCTCAACGAAGAAGGCCTCCCGCCCTTGCCCCGTCCCGTTTCGCGGGGTGTGGAAAACGCCATCCGCCAAGCCTTGCAGGTGAAGCAAAAAGACCGTCCGCAGACGGTGGAGGAGTTCTTGGGATTGCTCGGCAAGTCCGGGGAGGCTGTTAGTGGTAAAGCCGTTGGGAAGGGTGAAGAAACCCGGCTGTCGTCGGTCAAAGATGCGGAAACGGCGGCATTCGGTGCGGCTGCCAACCGCGGCAGAAAAAAAACAGTTGTCCGTTTGCCGCAGTGGATAGGCGGGATAGTTGTGGGAATCGTGGTGGCTGTGGTATGGGTTGCGGTCGTATTCCTGATAGCCCGCGGAGATAGAGACCGGGCAGGAAGTACGGATGCGTACGGACAACAGGCCTCATTTGATTCGCTGGAGCAGGTGTTTCGTGCCGATTCGTTGAGAGCAGTGCAGGAACAGGCTGATAACCTGCGTTGGGGCAACGAGCAGGAAGCAATAGCTTCTGCCAAGCAATCCATTCTTGACCGGTTGACGGATAAATACACCGGCTGGGACGAAGGTAACGACCTGGATAGTGGGCTGATGCTTTTGTTAAGGCGTTATGGCGAAGAGGCCGATGAATTGTACGGTAATAGTGACAAGAATCCGATAGACGGCTGCATCATCTGGCATATCGGGAACGATTGCTGGAAACCCTCCCTGCGTTTCCTTTCGGTAGAAAAAGAAATGGTGCCGGTGCGCTACGGCAAGGTGTATTTGTACAAGGTATCCTTTGAACTTTATTATGATACGCATCGTGCAGGTATCAAGGAAATCAAAGTCACCCGGCAGGGAGACACGTTTATGGTGTGGGACATCCGTGCTGACAACGCCGAGCACAGTTCGTCCGTATGGGTAAGGGAGGCGTTGACGGACTATTATGCGCCCCATTTCTCATAACCTTTCCCCTCTGAAACCCTAATCTGTGTTAATCTGCGTCATCTGTGGTGCAACTATGCGGGAAACTCCGTATCTTTGCGCCCGAAATAAATATGTGGAAAGATTTGAGTAGCTTGCAACCACGGAAAAAAATGCTAAAACACATACTTTTCTGAACAGGCCGGCCGGTGCCGGCATCTCTACTCGCCGAACTTTCCCTTTCAAACTTTGTTTTATTAACTATCTAATTGTTATTGAAATGGGATACTTGTTTACATCCGAATCGGTGTCTGAAGGACACCCCGACAAAGTGGCCGACCAAATATCGGACGCTGTACTTGACAAACTGTTGGCCTACGACCCTAGTTCGAAGGTAGCTTGCGAAACGCTGGTAACAACCGGACAAGTAGTACTGGCCGGCGAAGTAAAGACTAAAGCTTACGTAGACCTCCAACTCATTGCACGTGAAGTCATCAAGAAGATTGGTTATACGAAAGGCGAATACATGTTCGAGAGCAACTCATGCGGCGTGCTGAGCGCCATCCACGAGCAAAGCCCTGACATCAACCGAGGGGTGGAGCGTAAGGACCCCATGGAGCAAGGTGCAGGCGACCAAGGTATGATGTTCGGTTACGCCACCAACGAGACTGAGAACTACATGCCACTCTCACTCGACTTGGCACACCGCATCCTTCAGGTGCTGGCCGACATTCGCCGCGAAGGCAAGCAGATGACCTACTTGCGCCCCGACGCCAAGAGCCAAGTAACTATCGAATACGACGACAACAACACGCCTGTACGCATTGATACCATCGTCGTCTCTACACAGCACGACGACTTTATCCAGCCGGCCGATGGTACGGAGGCTGCCCAACTGAAAGCCGATGAAGAAATGCTGGCCGTCATCCGCAAGGATGTCATCGAAGTGCTGATGCCTCGTGTCATCGCTTCTATCCATGCTCCGAAAGTACTTGCTTTATTTAATGACCACATCACCTATCACGTCAATCCTACCGGTAAGTTCGTAATCGGAGGCCCTCATGGCGATACTGGCCTGACTGGTCGTAAGATTATTGTAGACACCTATGGTGGTAAGGGTGCACACGGTGGTGGTGCCTTCTCGGGTAAAGACCCCTCTAAGGTAGACCGCTCGGCTGCCTATGCAGCCCGTCACATTGCCAAAAACCTTGTTGCAGCCGGTGTGGCCGACGAAATCTTGGTACAGGTCAGCTATGCCATCGGTGTGGCACGCCCCATCAACATTTACGTCAACACCTATGGACGTAGCCATGTGAATATGAGCGACGGTGAGATAGCCCGCAAGATTGACGAAATCTTCGATCTCCGACCCAAGGCTATCGAAGATCGCCTGAAACTACGTAACCCCATCTATCAGGAAACGGCAGCTTACGGTCACATGGGACGTGAACCACAAATTGTGACCAAGCATTTCCGTAGCCGTTACGAAGGCAACAAGGATGTTACGATAGAGCTCTTCACGTGGGAAAAACTCGACTATGTAGATAAGGTAAAAGCTGCTTTCGGATTGTAATCCGGCAGTATTTGTTCTTACCGAGGGTGTGTCAAAGGAAGGGAATCCTTTTGGTACACCCTCGTTTTTTTGTCTGTAAGCATACTTTTCTGACTGAAATCATGTACCTTTGCCTGCAAAACCAATCCGTGTCATCATGATGAATAAGATTAATGCTGTCTGTGTCTATAGTGCGTCGAGTACGAAAATCGATTCTGTATATTTTGAAACAGCCCGTAAGTTGGGTACCCTGTTGGCTCAGAATGGTATCCGTGTAGTCAACGGTGCCGGAAATATGGGATTGATGGCTGCTGTTTCCGATGCTGCGCTAGCGGCTGGAGGGAAGGTAACAGGTGTCATTCCCCATTTTATGGTAGAGCAGAACTGGCATCATACTGGATTGAGCGAACTGATAGAAGTCAACACCATGCACGAACGCAAGCAGAAGATGGCTGCCCTAAGTGACGCTGTCATCGCCCTGCCCGGCGGTTGCGGCACACTAGAAGAGCTGCTCGAGATCATCACTTGGAAGCAACTGGGCCTCTATCTGAACCCCATCGTCATCCTGAACGTGAAAGGCTACTATAACCCGCTACTCGAAATGTTCGCCCGTGCAGCCGAAGAACATTTCATGGGTGTTCGCCACATGGATATCTGGCGTGTAGCCAATACACCTGAAGAGGCCATAACACAAATACAAACCACTCCTATTTGGGACGTTTCCATCCGTAAATTTGCTGCTTTATGATACTTTCGCCACTGCTCCAGGCTATACCCATCTCAGAACAAGGCATCCCCCTGCCCTATCTGCCAGGACGTGACGATACCATCGCGTTGCTACTGCTATGCTGCTTCCTACTATCATCCTACATTCTCTCCCGCAGCCGTAAGTTCCTGCTCCAACTAGGCAAAGACTTTATCATGCACCGTGAACGAGCTAGCATCTTTGCAATATCCTCAGGAACAGACATTCGTTTTCTGCTGGTACTGATTCTTCAAACCTGCGTACTGGCCGGCATTTACCTCTTCGTCTGTTTCAGCGACCTCTACCCTGAAATCATCCATACTATACCATCTTCCTTCCTCCTTGCCGGCTACATAGCAAGTTGCATACTATACCTCTTTCTGAAATGGTCTATCTATTCTATGCTTGGATGGATTTTCTTTGACAAAGGTACAGTGGATTTCTGGATGGAATCTTATTCCACTCTCTTATACTATATGGGATTCGGGCTTTTTCTCTCTATTCTCATGGTAGTCTACCTCAATTTCAGTCTGCAAAATTGTGTTATAATCGGCCTCCTTCTGCTTGGTTTGGTTAAAATATTGATGTTTTACAAATGGACAAAGCTTTTTTGTCACAATTTATTCGGCTGTTTCCTTTTAATTTTATACTTTTGTGCCCTTGAAATCAGCCCTTGTATTATGTTATACAGCGGTTTGACACAACTAAACGATTTTTTGACAATAAAATTTTAGGACGTTGAAAATAAAAAAAGTGCTTGTATCGCAGCCGAAGCCGGCCTCAGAGAAGTCTCCATACTACGATATAGCCGAAAAGTACGGAGTGAAAATAGAATTTCGCCCGTTTATAAAAGTGGAGAGCGTTTCTGCAAAAGAGTTCAGACAACAGAAGATCTCGATTCTAGACCATACTGCTGTGGTTTTCACATCTCGCCACGCTATCGATCATTTCTTCCACTTGTGCACAGAATTGCGTGTTACGATTCCAGAAACCATGAAATATTTCTGTGTAACCGAGTCCATTGCACTCTACATTCAAAAGTACGTACAATATCGGAAGCGTAAGATATTTTTTGGCCAAACCGGCAAGTTCGACGACTTGCTGCCAGCCATTCTGAAACACAAGACGGAAAAATATTTGGTCCCCATGTCAGACGTACATACCGACGAAATTAAGAATGCATTGGATAAGAACAAAATCCAGCATAGTGAGGCTGTCATGTACCGTACGGTGAGCAATGACTTCCAACCAGGTGAATCATTCGACTACGACATGCTGGTGTTCTTTAGCCCCGCAGGAGTGTCTTCTCTGCAAAAAAACTTCCCTAACTTTGAACAGAAAGACATTAAAATAGGTACTTTCGGTTCTACAACGGCACAAGCTGTACGCGATGCAGGACTGCGTCTCGACTTGGAAGCCCCCAGCGTAAAAGCCCCTTCAATGACAGCGGCTCTTGACATGTTTATCAAGGAGAACAATAAAGAATAAGTGAACAGATTGCGAAAGCCCGAAAGGCTGAACAAAAAAAAGATAATAGAGAAGATGTTCGCGGGAGGTTCGCGTTCCTTCTCTATTTTTCCTTTACGGGTAGTATGGTTGCCAGCAGAGGAACTTGATGTGCAGGCATCCATTCTGATCAGTGTATCCAAACGTCGCTTCAAACGAGCAGTTAAACGTAACCGCATAAAACGTCAAATACGTGAAGCCTACCGTTTAAATAAACAAATACTACTTGCTCCCTTAACTGAAAAAAACAGCCGTCTAGCTATCGCTTTCATCTACCTAGCTGACGAACTGATGAATTCGGCATTGGTGGAAGAGAAAATAAAGACAGCTTTGACACGTATTGTTGAAAAGATCCCGGCCGAACAGACGGCCCAACCTGCCGAATGATCAGAAAACTACTGACATACCTACTATTACTCCCCATTTATTTCTATCAACGGTGTATTTCTCCGCTGACTCCTCCATCCTGCCGTTTCACGCCTACATGTTCGCAATATGCTGTAGAAGCACTGAAAAAACACGGACCAATTAAAGGGCTTTATTTAGCTATCAGACGAATTCTTCGCTGTCATCCTTGGGGAGGATCAGGCTACGACCCCGTTCCTTGAACTTGCTTTTATTAGTTTATGCATACCTTGCCTATAGATATCCACACCCATCAACTTCCAGCCTTACCGGGAGAGGCCATTATCTGCTGTTTGCCAGATACATTCCACCCACAGGAAAACAGCTGGTATTCCGTAGGCATTCACCCCTGGCAACTGGACAACTACGCATGGAAAGAGGCTGCATTCAAAGTACACTTTGAATCGTTGATACATCATCCGCAAGTGATAGCAATAGGTGAAGCCGGGTTAGACAAGCTCGCAAGTACCTCTCTGCTTCAACAAATAGAAGCACTACGCTATCAAGCTCTTGTAGCCGAAACAATCGCCAAGCCCTTAATTCTTCATCTGGTGAAGGCTACAACAGAATTGCTGGCACTGAAAAAAGCACTGTCTCCTCGTGTACCTTGGATTATCCACGGTTTTCGTGGTAAGCTACAACTAGCCCTCGAACTTGTGCGCCACGGTTTATATCTTTCATTTGGTGCTAACTATCAAGAGGAAGCCATGAAACAGATACCTACCAACCGTCTATTACTGGAAACGGACGAAAGCAACGTACCTATCGCAGACTTATACAAAAAAGCCGCGCTTCTACGTAACATAACAGATAAAGAACTCATGGAAACAGTTTCCACTAACATACAACGTATCTTTTTTGAACATTAAGTTTTGTTTCTTCAAAGAAAGGTCGTACTTTTGTAGCAAGTATAACTATAAATCAAATCATTAAACAATCAATCATTCGATGAATTTTGTAGAAGAATTAAGATGGCGTGGCATGCTCCACGATATGATGCCGGGCACGGAAGAACTGCTGGCCAAGGAACAAGTGACTGCTTATATTGGTTTTGATCCTACAGCTGACTCCTTGCACATCGGACACTTGTGCAGTGTCATGATTCTGCGTCACTTTCAGCGTTGCGGACACAAGCCTTTGGCTTTGATTGGCGGCGCAACAGGTATGATTGGTGACCCTTCCGGCAAGTCAGCAGAACGTAATCTGTTGACAGAAGAAACCCTGCGTCACAACATGGAAGGCATGAAAAAACAGCTGAGCAAATTCTTGGATTTTGACTCTGATGCTCCCAATCATGCCGAGCTGGTGAACAACTATGACTGGATGAAAGATTATAGTTTTCTGGATTTCGCCCGTGAAGTAGGTAAACACATCACCGTCAATTATATGATGGCAAAAGACAGCGTAAAAAAACGTTTGAACGGCGAAGCCCGCGATGGCCTTTCGTTCACCGAATTCACCTATCAGCTGTTACAAGGATACGACTTTCTCCACTTGTATGAAACCAAAGGTTGCAAACTTCAAATGGGAGGTAGCGATCAATGGGGTAACATCACAACGGGCGCCGAATTGATCCGTCGCACGAATGGCGGTGAAGTTTATGCATTAACTTGTCCGTTGATTACCAAAGCCGACGGAGGCAAATTTGGCAAAACCGAAAGCGGAAATATCTGGCTTGATCCACGTTATACTTCTCCCTACAAATTCTATCAATTCTGGTTGAATGTAAGCGACGAAGATGCTAAACGTTATATCAAGATCTTCACAGCTCTAAGCAAAGAAGAAGTAGAGGCACTTACTGCCGAACATGAAGCAGCACCGCACTTACGCGTTCTTCAAAAACGTCTGGCCAAGGAAGTAACAATCATGGTACACTCCGAAGAAGACTTCAACGCAGCTGTAGAAGCTTCGAATATTCTTTTTGGTGGTGGCACATCCGAAGCTCTGAAGAAATTGGATGAGCAAACACTGCTTTCCGTATTCGAAGGTGTTCCACAATTCGAAGTATCACGTGATGCATTGGCCTCTGGAGTGAAAGCTGTAGACTTATTCGTTGAAAATGCAGCTGTATTTGCATCAAAAGGCGAAATGCGCAAATTGGTTCAAGGTGGTGGCGTTTCACTGAACAAGGAAAAACTCACAGCTTTCGACCAAGTAATTACCACTGCCGACCTGCTAGACGACAAGTATCTGCTGATTCAGCGCGGCAAAAAGAACTACTACCTGATTATTGCGAAATAAACCTAAGATATATTCGCAAAAATAAAACCACAAAATAAAACTACCCAAGATTACGAACTAAAAACGTAATTCTTGGGTAGTTTTTTATTCAAAACACAACGTACATGTTTCCATTACTAACTATCTACTTTAGTGATGTAAACAGGCACTTTAGCAATATACACCTTACGTGTAAAAAGGCTATCTCAAAATGGAAAAGGACACTGTCCAAAATTTTGTGTAAATGGAAACAGGATTCAGCTTTAAGTTTGTTCTTATATCTGGATTCTGTTTTCAAAAATAAGCATAAATTGATTCATAATCAAGCCCCAGTTATGAATCGGCTGTGTCCATTTCTTCTCAATCTCCATAAGTGAAAGATACACGGTCTTTTTTA
>ENA-OOXJ01000925-OOXJ01000925.1-human-gut-metagenome-genome-assembly--contig:-NODE-925-length-21431-cov-2.824757_pt1 | contig 21431 bp, 11 predicted proteins | sample MGYA00241587_ERZ501343 | MGnify/ENA primary metagenome ERZ501343 (study PRJEB25962, sample SAMEA2042918) | human gut metagenome | biome: human gut; feature: human-associated habitat; material: faeces... | reverse complement strand
CGTCGGCCGACCAGCAACAGAGCGACCAGAGCTCATTGCTGCACACCTACCTCACCTTTACCGCCCTGCGCAACACCTATCCGGCACTGGCCCAAGGCAGCATGACCCGCCACCCAGTCTACAACGAGACCAACAAGAACTACACTTCGTTGGCCGTGTGGTATATGGAGGCTGAGGGACAAAAAGTGCTGGTGATGCACAACCTGGGTAGCGGCTCCGTCAGCTTCCCGCTGACCGACAATGTAGAAAAAGCCATTGCCACTTCGGGAACTGCCAACAGCCGGGTGGAAAATGGGACAACACAAGTGCAATTGGGAGCCTATTCTTCAGTGATCTATCTGCTGAAAGCCGACTGACCGGATAGCATCCGGTGAATGGTGGGGCAATCCCCACATTTCAACAAAAATGAGGCCTTCACACCAAAATTCAGGGGGTATCTTCGAGAAAAAACATATTTTTCCCGAAGAATACCCCCATTTTTATAGGGGTATGTCCGAGAAAATAGATAATTTTGTCGCCGAAAACCAATAAAAAGAGACTCATTATGTCAAAAATGCGTTTTTTCGCTCTACAAGAACTGGCCAATCGCCAGCCGCTTGAAGTCACTCCCCCCAGTAACCGATTGTCAGACTACTACGGTAGCCATGTGTTCGACCGTAAAAAGATGCAGGAATACCTGCCCAAAGAAGCCTACAAGGCCGTGGTGAACGCCATTGAGAAAGGTACGCCCATCAGCCGCGAAATGGCCGACCTCATTGCCAATGGCATGAAGAGCTGGGCCAAGTCGCTGAACGTAACCCACTACACACACTGGTTCCAACCACTGACAGATGGAACGGCCGAGAAACACGACGGATTTATTGAATTGGGCGAAGACGGCGATGTTATCGAACGCTTTTCAGGCAAATTGCTCATTCAGCAAGAACCCGACGCATCGTCTTTCCCCAACGGAGGCATCCGCAATACATTTGAAGCACGTGGCTATACGGCATGGGACGTGTCATCGCCCGCCTTTGTGGTAGACACTACGCTCTGTATCCCCACCATCTTCATTTCGTACACGGGCGAGGCGCTCGACTACAAGACGCCGCTGCTCAAAGCCCTGGCCGCCGTAGACCGTGCCGCCACCGATGTGTGCCAGCTGTTCGACAAGAACGTGAGCCGCGTCTACGCCAATCTGGGATGGGAACAGGAATATTTCCTGGTAGACCTGGCACTGTACAACGCCCGCCCCGACCTCTGTCTGACAGGCCGCACACTGATGGGGCATTCTTCGGCCAAAGACCAGCAATTGGAAGACCATTACTTCGGATCCATTCCACCACGTGTCACCGCCTTTATGAAGGAACTCGAAATAGAATGCCACAAACTGGGCATTCCCGTCAAGACCCGCCACAACGAGGTGGCCCCCAACCAGTTTGAGCTGGCTCCTATCTTTGAAAACGTAAACCTGGCCAACGACCACAACCAGCTGGTGATGGACCTGATGAAACGCATTGCCCGCAAGCACAACTTCGTGGTATTGCTGCATGAAAAACCCTACAATGGCGTCAACGGGAGCGGCAAACACAACAACTGGTCATTGTGCACCGACACCGGCATCAACCTTTTTGCCCCCGGCAAGAACCCGAAAGGCAACATGTTGTTCCTTACGTTTCTGGTAAACGTATTGATGATGGTATACAAAAACCAAGATCTGTTGCGCGCCTCCATCGTAAGTGCTGGCAATAGCCACCGCTTGGGAGCCAACGAGGCACCTCCTGCCATCTTGTCCATCTTCCTGGGCAAACAACTGTCAACCATCCTCGATGAGATAGCCCGCCAGGTAGGCAACAGCAAGATGACCGCCGAAGAGAAGACCACGTTGAAATTAGGTATCGGTCGTATTCCAGAAATTCTACTCGACACAACCGACCGTAATCGTACCTCGCCTTTTGCATTCACCGGAAATCGTTTTGAATTCCGTGCAGCCGGATCGTCGGCCAACTGTGCCGCTGCCATGATTGCCATCAACGCAGCCATGGCCAACCAGCTTAACGAATTCAAGGTATCTGTTGACAAACTGATGGAAGAAGGCGTGAACAAGGACGAAGCCATCTTCCGCATCCTGAAGGAAACCATCATCGCCTCCGAGCCCATCCGCTTCGAGGGCGACGGATATTCCGAACAGTGGAAACAGGAGGCAGCCCGCCGCGGTCTGACCAACATCTGCCACGTGCCCGAAGCACTGATGCACTACGTGGACAACCAGTCGCGCGCCGTGCTCATTGGCGAGCACATCTTCAACGAAACCGAGCTGACCAGCCGCCTGGAAGTGGAACTGGAGAAATTCACCATGAAGCTGCAAATCGAGAGCCGCGTGCTAGGCGACCTGGCCATCAACCACATTGTGCCCACAGCCGTCATCTACCAAAACCGCCTGCTCGAAAATCTCCGTGGCTTGCGCGAAACCTTCACTGCCGAAGAATACGAAGTACTCAGTGCCGACCGCAAAGAGTTGATTCGTGAAATATCGCAACGTGTCACCGCAATCAAAGTATTGGTACGCGAAATGACAGAAACACGTAAAGTTGCCAACCACATGGAACATTATAAAGACAAGGCTTTTGCTTACGAAGAAAACGTCCGCCCCTATCTGGACAAGATACGTGACCACATTGATCATCTGGAAATGGAAATTGATGATGAGATATGGCCGTTACCCAAATACAGGGAATTACTATTTACCAAATAAATAAAACTAATCAAAAAAAGAACGGTACGATGGCAGAACAATCAGACAACCGCCATCCACCGTTCATTCTCCTTTATTCACCATTTACTTTTAAAACCCTATCTTTTTGAAACAAATGTGCAATATTTAATTTTTTATTTTTACATTTGTGCTGTATAACACAGTTTTGCAGCAGTTATGGTGAAGACTAATCTATCAGAAATCAATGTGCCTGAATTGATTGCCGACATGTGGACACCTCTGAACGAAGAACAACGGGAATTCCTTTCCAGCCACTTCACACTTCAGAGTTACAAAAAAAATGAGGTAATACATTGTGAAGGAGAAACTCCAACCCACCTCATGTGTCTGTTGAGTGGCAAAGTAAAGATATACAAAGACGGCGTAGGCGGAAGAAGCCAGATTATACGAATGATTAAACCTGTAGAATATTTCGGCTACCGCGCTTATTTTTCGGGTGCAGATTATATCACAGCCGCAGCGGCTTTTGAACCTTCTATCATCTGCCTTATCCCAATGACGGCCATCACCACACTGGTATCGCAAAACAATGATCTGGCCATGTTCTTCATCAAACAACTGTCCATTGACTTGGGCATTGCCGATGAACGTACTGTAAGCCTTACGCAAAAACATATCCGTGGACGTTTAGCTGAATCCCTGATTTTCCTGAAAGAAAGTTACGGGCTCGAAGAAGACGGCTCTACACTGAGTATCTACCTCTCTCGCGAAGATTTGGCCAACCTATCGAACATGACCACCTCCAACGCAATCCGCACTCTGTCGCAATTTGCGACCGAACGTCTCATTGCCATTGACGGGCGTAAGATTAAGCTGATAGACGAGGAGAAGCTGAAGAAGATAAGTAAAATTGGATAAATAAAATAAAAAGCAAAGAGGCTATTTTTTAACTAGAAATAGCCTCTTTGTTTTTTACAAGGTTTAATCAATATTTTCCTATTCCAGTTCTATGAATTCTGGTTCGTAAGGTGCCAATACAAATTTATCTTTATATTCCCTATCGAACAGAACACTGTGGGCATTACCTTCAATAATAATGGTTTGGGGAGTATCACTGACATTGAGATAAAGTACATGCTTGTCGTCTATATTACGTGCCATGATACCCGACGGAACTTCCGGTCCTTTTTTTATGGAAAGTTCTGCAATCAGTTCGTCCAACATAAGATTCAAAACTTCCCCTCGTACAGGCAAGCCAATATAAATAGCACGCCCTTTACCATATTTATGAGAAGTAACAACTGGATAATCCTTGTCAAGACTGGTAATATATCCTAATACCTCCGCCCCTTTAGGCTCTATAACATCAAAACGCACAGATTCCGTATCAACAGATTTATCTTTGTAACTAAGTTGTAGTTTCTTTCCTGTATATCCCATTCGTGAAAGTTCGTTCATGACTTCTGTTTCCTCAAAACTGGCCACGCGAATGCCGAACACATCATTCAAATGTCCCGGATGTGTAGTTGCAAAGACTTTTCCTGTTTCATCCACCACGGCTGAGTTGGCAGTCATGATAACCGTTCCTCCATCCTTCACATAGTTGCGCACTTTATCAGCCGTAGCTTTATCCATTACTGTCAGTCCCGGAATAATCAACAGTTTGTAATCGAGATTACTACGACTTATGTCAAGCATACGTGCATCCATATTACGAAAATAGAATTGTGTGAAACAAGCTTGCACCTGATTTTGGTGCGCTTCAGGAAAGGATGCACTGGCAATCTGACTATCGAATGAGAAAGCAACACCTACCTCTGCCTGAAGTTTATAGGGAAAATATTTAGCTATTTTACTGAACTCAGCTGCTATCTGCTTGTATTCCTCATATTTTCGATTAGTCTGTCCATCCCAATCCATCATACCTTGCAAGTACTGTTCTTCACCACCATGCATACTTTGCCAAGTCCAACCACAAACCATTTGATTACCGTACATCAAGGTGGCATAGGCAGAACGACGAATAGATTTAGGAACTGCTGTCATGGTAGTAAACTCTGAACACCAAAAAGGATTAGTGCTTTCATACTGAATTCGCGAGATACCAAAAACATTATCAATCAGCCCCCAATTGTTCTTTAACGAAGAACCCGGATAAAATCCACACCCTTGTCTGGTTATCTTTCCGGAATAAGCAATGGGGGCATAGTCAAAATACTTCAGCGCACTATAATACCATGCATTAGTATTCAACAACACTCCGGGAGCATTTTCATTCACTCTATCTATCATCTTCTGATAAAAACCGCTTACCTCATCCGATACAAAACGTCTGAAATCAAGTACACGCTCCGGAGCCCCTTTTATACGCCCCGATACCGGAAGTCCGACTTCTTCAAATCGATTAATTCGTCTTGACCAACGCTGAGTAGCCCATGCCACATTAAGTGCATCAACAGATTTGTATTTGTTCCTAAGCCAATCAATAAAGCGTTGACGTACTGTCTCCGAGTAAGAGATGGGACCATCTCCCGGTTCGTTATCTATGCCAAAAGCCAGTAAAGCCGGGTGTTTGGCATAACGCTTAGAAATGGCATCAACAAAACGCAACGCATATTGCTGAAACATCGGATCACCTACATCAACCATGTAACGGTGGTTGGGATACAAACGGTTACCATTCTCATCCGTTACATCCATTGAAGGATATTTTTGATGAAGCCAAATAGGAGCAGGTCGAGTAGCGATATCAAGTATGACCTTTATACCAGCCTCATGCATCATATCCATTACCCCATCAAACCAAACAAAATCAAATACCCCATCCGACGGTTCATAGCTATCCCAAGCCAAATGCCCCAGCCGGGTGACGTTAAAACCCGCCTCTTTCATCAATCGAATGTCTCTCTTGATTTTTTCTACATTCTTGTCATCATGCGGATGATAATTAGCTCCTACATACAGCTCCTGTGCATAAAAAAACATACAGCAAGCAAACAAGCCAATGCCAGATAAAACAAATCGTAATGTTTTCATATATTCCAAATTAATTCTTACAATTCACATTATTATCAAAAGATGTCCAACTCTGCAATGCTAGCTTCATTTCCTCCGGCAGCAATCTCTGTGGCCACAATACGAATATAACGTCCCTTAACTGCTTTCTTCAGATAGCAATAACGTTTAGTGGGGTCATTCACCAGATTACCAAAGGTAAAATTCTCTACCTTCTTCCAACGTTTTCCATCAGAACTTATTTCAAAAGAACCTCCAGCAATCATTCCCCGGCTGTCATCCTGCTGAGGAGTATAAGCAAAGCCTGCAATAGTCTGTTTTTTTCCCAAATCAACACTGAATATTATTGGAGTTTCCGATTTCTCTGATATCCAGTATGTATCCGATTGCTCATCAAAAGCTGTTGCTGCAGGATGATTGTCAGATTCACTGACACTTCCCCACACCTTCCATCCGTTTTTTACAAAACCAAACCGTTCGTGACAGAGCGCTCCTTTCTTCCCATCCATAAAAGCTGCGGCTTTCACTTCTCCACAATCCATATGGAAGGCTTCCGTATAAAGTTGTGAGTGCAAGTCCGGCTCACTGCCATCCGTTGTATAACGAATTTCATAGTCTGTTACAGTATTTGCTACTTTCTCCGGTTTTTTACGCTTGCTGTTATCACGGTTGTTCCAATTACTCCAACTAAAATCGCTCTCAGCTGCCGTCAAAGTCACCATCCCATCCATACTTCTTTGAGCAACGAGTACAGGCGGACGTTTTTGATAATAATGTGCCGAAATACGGCAGATGGCTGGTGCCAAACGAGCATCTATTATACGTACTCGAATTCTAGAAGTTGTCACATCCTGAAAACGCAAAATCCGTTTGTATCCTATGTTGGTAGACTGAGCTATCTGCTTCCACTGTCCATCTACCCATGCATCAATCGCATGCTTTTCCACCCGTTCACTGTGAGTAGCAATAGCTTCCTGAAGAAGGATGCGATTAAATGTTATAGGATGAGGAGTTTCAATAATTAATTCACCTGTATTTTCACTCAATTGCACGAAAGTATTTTCATCACTATCTAGTACTTCTTTGGGGCCACTGGCATTTTCCAGCAGATCTGTACCATAAGTTTCTTGGATCCGTCTTCCGGCTTCTTTTAAAACTTCTACATCTGTATCAGCAAACCTACCTTCACGATTAGGCGGAATGTTCAGCAGAAAAATGGAATTGCCTCCAACAGCACGTTCGTATATATCAAACACATCATCGGCACTTCTAGTCCGCTGATGAGTATCGTCCCGATAAAACCAACCCTCGCGTATAGAAGTATTTGTTTCAGCCGGCTGATAATGAATATAATAAGGCCTTTCACGTTTCAACAACACCTCGCGAGTACCTAAATCGCCATATAAGTCCATATAAACTTCCATCGAATCAGGATTTTCTGTATAAGGAGCTATGACATTCCATTCCGAATCACGAGTATTGCCAGCCTCATTACCACACCAGCGGATATCTTCCCGCCCAAAAATCGTGGCCTCAGGCGCCAATGTCCGGATCAATTCGCGCCAAGCTGTGTAATTGTATTTTTGTCCGCCCTTAGTTTTAGGATGAGCTCCATCAAACCATACTTCGTGAATCGGACCATACTCGGTTAACAGTTCAAAAAGCTGGTTCAAAAAATATTCATTATAGTCGTCTACAACAAACTGGAAGCGAGTCTTGTTAGCAAACGGTCTCCCAGGTACTTCTCGCGGAATAGTACGTAACGTATAGGGACTCAGATTACCATACAGTCCATCCGGACTTTCAATCTGGAAAAGATCTGCCGGCGAAAGATACACACCCAGCTTTAGCCCGTACTTACGACACGAAGCTGAGAGCTCCTTCATAATATCTCCTTTGCCATCTTTATATCCCGTAGACATAATGCCATGCCGGGTATATCGGCTCTGCCACAACACAAACCCATCATGATGTTTGGCTGTAAGAACTACCATCTTCATTCCAGCTGCTTTCATCGCCTCACACCACTGGTCTGTATCCAATTCTTTCAAGTCAAAAACTTTGGGATCTTCCTTTCCATTTCCCCATTCCATGCGCGTAAAAGTATTGGGACCAAAATGAACAAAGGCAATGAATCCATTACGCAAGGCTTCCAACTGATTGGTTGTAGGAATCACATGGGATGCCTTCCACATAACCATTTCATCCGTATCAGTTACTTCAACCTTAACTGTGTTTCTCAAAACAGTTTGTCCATGCTGTGCATGCATAGAAAGGATACACGACAACATAACAGCAAATAGCATAAAAATCTTCATAATTGCTTTATTATTTGTTTCTAATTTATATTATTATCAAAAACCTCAAGAAACATATACCTATTAATATAGGCCAATAATTCAAATGCATTACAAAGGTATGCAAATTAAAATCTAGAAAAGCCTATAAATGTTTCCAGAAGATACTTTCAACGTAATTTTATAGATACCTTTTGTTATCAGATAAAGGCAGTATTGTTAATAAAGGATATACAAAAAGCCTGATTAACATAGCTTCCGTCAAACAGAAACAAAGTTACCGAAAAATAAAAGGAAAGACAGTTATCTTTGACAATAGTAATTCTAACAATAATAAATAATTTAAAAACTCATTAAAACAATGCGCTATTATGAAACACAATCTATTATGGTTATTCTTAATGTGTTCCTTGCTATTGTCTTGTAAAGACGATTCTGCAACAGGAATCCGTGTGGAACGCATGGGTAGTAATACGGCCCAACTTTTTAATGACGGCTGGCTATTCAAACGCTACGGTTTTCAGCCCGATGGAACACGCATTGAAGAGCCCGACAATCTAGAAGATCCGACATTGAATGATTCGGACTGGAAACGTCTCACTCTTCCACATGACTGGGCCATTGAAGGACCTTTCAGAATTGAACTTGCCGGCGAAACCGGAAAACTACCATATAAAGCCATTGGATGGTACAGAAAACATTTCAAACTCGAAAATGAAGATGCTTGTAAACGCATTTACATAGATTTTGACGGTGCCATGGCTTATGCTGAAGTATGGCTAAACGGCCAATATGTAGGTGGATGGCCATACGGATACAACTCATTCCGGCTTGACCTAACACCATATGCTAAATTTGGTACGGAAAACATTCTGGCCGTAAAGCTCAATACAGAGAAATTTGATGCCCGTTGGTATTCGGGAGGTGGAATTTATCGAAATGTGTGGCTTGTAAAAAACGAACCGATACATATCGCGCATTGGGGTACTTTCATTACCACTCCCAACGTATCACCTCAATCAGCATCAGTCAATATCAAAGTAGAATTGGAAAATCATACAGCTAAAGATGTACAAGCACAAATTATAACTGACATATACGAACTTGACAGTCTTGATCGGATTGGGAAAAAGGCCACCTCTTTTAACAATATATGGACATGCATAAAAGCCGGACAAAACACAACTGCCACAATCAATGGCCACATAGATCATCCCAAATACTGGGACATACAAACGCCCAACAGGTATATTGCTGTCAATAAAGTTATTGTCAACGGTCAAATAATGGACACATATAATACATCTTTTGGTATTCGTACCATAGAATTCACTCCAAAGAACGGTTTCTTGCTTAATGGCAAACGAGTAGATATCAAAGGCACCTGTAACCACCACGACTTGGGTGCATTAGGTTCTGCTTTTAACATCAGTGCACTAACGCGTCAATTCAGAATTTTGCGAGAAATGGGATGTAATGCTTTACGATGTGCACATAATCCGCCAGCAGTAGAATTTCTGGATCTAGCAGATAAAATGGGATTCCTTGTATGCGATGAATTATATGATGCTTGGGAAAAAGGCAAACGCGAAAATGATTTTCACCTTATCTTTAATGAATGGCATGAAAAAGACTTACAGGCCATGATACGAAGAGATCGTAACCATCCTTCGGTCATTTTATGGTCTATCGGCAACGAAGTTATAGAACAAAGAGAATATAACATCACCAAGCAGCTGGCTAATTTAGCACACAAAGAAGATCCTACTCGCCCTGTAACAGCAGGCTATAATGACCCAACTGGAGGATATGAATCGGGAGCAGCTACAGCAGTTGACGTCATGGGATTAAATTACTATTTCGAACAAGAGGCTATATGGAAAAACGATCCTCGCTACATAAACCAACCATCAATTGGTACCGAAACCGTATCGGCTGTAAGTTCACGAGGTATATATCTTTTCAACCATGAACGTGATGACCGAAAGACCTGGCAGGTTTCGTCATATGATTACCGAGGATGGGATCTACATGTATCCGGCTGGCAAAATCCACCTGATGCGCAATTCTATGTTCATACGCGTTTTCCACATTTACTAGGTGAATTTGTATGGACAGGATTCGACTATCTAGGAGAACCAACCCCCTATAACTCAGATGAGACAAATCTACTAAATTATCGAAATGACTCCACAAAACGTGCAGAATTGGCACAAAAGCTCAAAGAAATCCGTCAGCAAAACCCGCCATCTCGTAGCAGTTATTTCGGTATAGTTGACCTAGCCGGTTTCCCAAAAGACCGTTATTACCTGTATCAATCACATTGGCGTCCGGACAAACCCATGGTACACATCCTACCTCATTGGAACTGGCCGGAACGGATCGGACAAAACGTACCGGTACATGTCTATACATCAGGAACAGAAGCAGAGTTATTTATTAATGGAAAAAGCCAAGGTCGCAAAGTTAAAGAACCGGGTAAAGACTTCAGACTAATGTGGAATGAAGTTATTTATGAACCAGGTACAGTGAAAGTCATAGCCTACAAAAATGGGGAAAAATGGGCCGAAAATGAAATAAAGACTACTGGTGAAGCCGTTGCTATTGACCTACAAAGTGACCGTCAGTCTATAGCAGCCGATGGCACGGATCTGGTTTATATTACAGCCACCATACAAGACAAAGAAGGGCTGATGGTTCCCCGAAGCAATCCGACACTGCATTTCACGGTAGAAGGCCCCGGTGAGATTGTTGCCACAGACAATGGAGATGCTACTTCGTTTGAATCATTCCAAAGTCCAACAAGAAAAGCATTCAATGGACTAGCATTAGCTATTGTAAAAGCCACAAAAGGTGCAACGGGAGTAATCAAAATTAATGCAGAAAGCCACGGTTTAAAGACTGGAAGTATAAAAATTTCTATCACCGATAAGCCTTAAAAGCAAACAGTGTTTTTAATCTAACACATAAAATATCATAAATAAAAAAGACCGTATCAGTACTGAGATATAAATTTCAGAACGATACGGTCCTTTTTCCTATATTCCCCGAAAACTTTTCAATAGGAACCAGTATAGTTCCTAACCCAAACTCAATTTTCCTGTAAGATAGCTACTCCCCATGCCTCAATAGCCATTTTATCGCCCTGCTTAACACGTTTTCCCGTCAAAAGTTCAAGAGCAGAAACATACTTACTTGCAAACTGACAAGGTCTGTCACTGTAATTAAACACATAGTGCAATTGTTTTCCCGCAGAATTGATGCCTGAACGAACAATAACAGGGAATGTATACTCATCCGAAGAAATAACCCCCGCTTCTACTGCTACCTGTTTAACAAGCTTATCCAGCAATCCCTGTGAAGGATAGGTTCCTATATATACCAGTTTACCTTCCCCATATTTATTTTCTGTCACAACGGGCCATTTGCCAAAAAATGGATGATCGGCATAAGCCAGCGGAGTGGCCGTTTCAGGAATAAGGAACTCATACCAATCACTCACACAATTTTCTTTACCCAACAGGAAAGGATCATCCTTCAGCTTCAGATTATTTATTGTGGAATATTCTTGATAATAAAAGCCACATGCCTTACGCAAGGGGCCGGGTGCACAAGTTGCTCTCACAGCCGAATGCTCATTACAATATCCGCTTTTATGCATCATTACCACATATCCTCCTTCGTACACAAACCGATCAATAGCTTCCAGCAATTTGTCTGTTGCAACATATAGAGGTGGAATGACAAGTAAATCATAACCGCTGAAGTCGGTAATTTTATCGCACGGTATAATATCCGTTTCTATATTCTGGAAATACAAAGACTTGTGTACTAAATCAATAGGATAATTTTCCTTATAAGTATAAGGCATAAATTCTAAGGCATGATAAGAGTCGTGGCTATACAGTATGGCAGCCTTGTTCCGCTTCTTCAACCCTACCAACTGCTTACCGATTTTTTCCAGTTCTTTTGCTGTTCGCGTAAACTCGGCATACACTCTATTAGGTTCTAAATCATGTCCTAGCACACCACGCCAATAGGTTTCCTGACCGTAGTGCAAAGTTGCCCAATGCCAATATTCTACCATATTAGCTCCCGAAGCATAATGAGCATATACGTTTTGTCTCAACTGGTTATCATAAGGAGGGTATTGTGACCTGGCATCCCAACCGATACCCTGAGCGTTGGTTTCCATGACAATATAATTATTTTTAGCCACAGTTCTAACAAAATCACCGGCATAAGCAATCCGTTGTCCGTCCTGCTTATCCTGTACATCGTGATACACATTTATGGCAGGGTACTGCATCTGTCTGAAACTTTCTACTTGATCAACATTGTGAAAAGCGGGCATAAAACAGTGCGTGACAAACTGATCCTCACGTTTATACTCATTGACAATATCGCACTGCCAATTCAGGAAATCGGCCACTTGCTTGCGATTATAGCGTTCCCATTCGTTTTTGTACGAAGGATTCGTTACTCCATCACGTTCATAAAATTCTTCCCAGGTACGGATATTCATCCCCCAATAATTCATTCCCCATTCTTTAGTCAGCAAATCAAGGTCGTTGTTGAATTTGTCTTTAATGTAGTTCCTAAACCCTATGAAGTAATCCCTGTTATTCACTCCACGTGCCTCGGTTTCGTTGTCTACCTGATAGCCAATGATTGCCGGATGTTTGGCATATCTTTCAAGCATCTTGCGTATGATACGCTCGCAATAGAACTTGTAAGTAGGATTAGTAAAATCCATGTTCTGCCTGATGCCATAATATGCCTTGTTGCCACGGGAGTGTTTGGCCAGCACCTCAGGATGAGTATGGGCCAACCATGCAGGAATGGAATAGGTAGGTGTACCCAAAATAACCTTGATACCAGCAGCATGCAGTTTGTCAAGAATATGGTCCATCCATTCAAAATTAAAAACCCCTTCCTGTGGCTCAAAAATTCCCCATGCCGATTCTCCCACACGAACAACCGACAGCCCAGCCTGTTTCATCAACTGAATATCTTTATCCAACCGCTCATAGGGCATGTACTCATGATAATAAGCTGCACCATACAGAACATTATCAAAGATGTATTGTGCTTTTACTTGAAAAATAGCTAAGAAAGCCACCAATAGAAATAGAATTCTTTTTTTCATATATACTTTATCATAATCAAGTGAAACATTAATAGCTAATTACAAATCATCCGATTCAAAATCGAACCAAGCAAAATCGGCTGGATTAGCATTTGCCTTACCATTACCAGACGCATACATACCAATAAATACTCCCGTAAATCCTCCGACTACCTCATTTGAAATATCCTTGGTCGTTGCACGGCCCACGGATATCATGTTTCCGCCTTCTTTCTGAACTCCAAAATTATATTCCGATACGGTAGCATTAATACATAGTACAACTTCTCCATCAGGTATTTCCAAATAATGAACATCGTCTTCCTTATCTTGCAGACACTTGCGCAGCATAACCACCCTCTTCCCATCGCGCATGGTAATCAAAAAATCATAATGATTTTTGTCATTGGCTCTAATAACCAATCCAGCTTCTTCATTATCAGCTGTAGGAATAAAATCAAGTTTTGTTGCAATCCGTACATCAAAAGCAGTTTGACGCCGGCAGATAAATGCGGGAGAATCCGGTTTGTCAAAGTTCAGTTCTGAACCTTTGAGACGCAGATAGCCTTTACGTTCTGAAAGTGACCAATCCTGGCTATATGGGTTTCTAAGAAAATTCCAATATAACTCTAGTGAATTTTTATCGAATTCATCCCTCACTGCTGTCTTTTCCCAGGTGTGAACAGGCAAGTCTGGCAACGAATATTCCTCCTTGACCACTCCATCGGTTCCTACCTTAGGCCATCCTTCTTCATTCCACACAATGGGAGCCAGGAATGTTTCACGACCCAGATGCTGGAATTTCCCGTTCTGAGGTCTGATGCCCAGACAGACAGCCCACCAACTGCCATCTTTCAGTTGTACGAGATCTGCATGACCGATAGCTTGAAACGGATGGTCGGGTACATTCATATTAGACAACACTGGATTTATAGGACTGGGCTCATAGGGCCCCCAAGGAGACTTACTGCGCTGTATCACTTCCCTGTGTTCGTATCCCGTACCACCTTCGGCAGACATAATGTAATAGTAACCGTTTATTTTATAAAAATGAGGTCCTTCGGGAGAAGATCCGCCCAATCCTGCAGCTACCTTACGTAAAGAATCAATAAACTTTCCTGTCTTCAAATCAATAGTACCTAACAGAAAACTACCTGCATTATCCGGACTTAAATAATAAACAGTATCATTTATAAACTCCAAGGAAGGGTCAACATACCATTCATCAATCCATATCGGATCGGACCAAGGACCGGCAGGATCAGTGGCAGTTACATAAAAGATTCCTCGCGAACCTTCTCCTCCATAATTCGTTCCTATTACATAAAAAGTCCCGTCATGATAACGCAATGTAGGTGCGTACTGACCTCCATATGAAGCAACACATCCCTTCAGAGGATTGCTTACAGGAGTATTTAAAGCATACCCTAGCAACTTCCAGTTGACTAAATCTTTACTATGATATACCGGCAATCCAGGAAAATATTCAAAAGTTGAAGTAACCATATAAAAGTCATCCCCTACCCTACAGATACTTGGATCCGGATTCATACCCGTAAGAATTGGGTTTTTGAATGTGGTTTGCCCCCCAGAAGTACAAGCCGTCACAATAAAAAAAACGGTTAGTAAAGTTACAATTTTTCTCATGATTGTTTATTTAGTATTAGTAATCGTTTTTCGTTAAGCTAACATATCGTAGGCATTGTAAGAAATAGAAAACCACAACAAAAGTCAAGATCTCATAATAAACTTCCATCTATCGACTTCTTACTTCAGCTATAGTCATAAAACGACTTGCCCACTCTCATAAACTATAACCGAAGGCTTCGGTTATAAAACCGCAAGTTTCGGTTATGTAACCGTAACCTCCGGTTATAAAACCGTAGATTTCGGTTATACTTTACATTGCAGAAAGAAGATGTTTAAATGCCGGTTAATAATATCTTTTTCTGTCTATCTACTTTTTACTTTCAACACGACAAAGATAGAAGAAAAACATTTATGGAATATGGCATAAAAGTATGAATCTGGTCAAACAAAGAGCCAATAATGTTTCAAATAAGGGGATAGTTTGTTAACCATCACCTGAAAGGTGCACGTATATATCTAGCTAACAATACATTATAAAAAAATAAGATAAAAGCGATTCTCGTTATGACACAAAGCATAAATTTGGTTGTCCCACTTTTTTTTGCGAATATTGTACCCGATAATACATATCCGTTTATGAAGCACATACTGCTGACACTGCTGACTTTTTTTTCATTGTCCGCCTACGGTACAGATATAATCGCTTTTAAGCATTTGGGAATAAAAGAAGGACTTTCGGACAGCCAAATAAACTTTATTACACAGGATTCACAAGGGTTTATGTGGTTTTCTACCTCTTACGGACTGAATCGATACGACGGATATTCCATGAAAATATTTACACGGGACAGTAAAAGTAACTATTCCTTGCCCGATAATTACGTAGAAGACATACACGAAGATGCTGATGGCATGCTATGGATACATGTGGGAAGAGAAAAATATGTATGTTATAATCCGAGACAAGAAAGATTTCAACCCGCAATGCCAATATTAAAAAACAAATATGGAATAAACTCTGAACCATCTTTATTATATATTGACAAACAAAAAGATTTATGGGCTTATACCAACGATGGCGTTTTCCACTATTGCCATAATAAACAAAACACATATTTTTTCCCTTTAGACCCTGTCAGAAAAACAAAAGACATCGCATTGACAGGCATATCGGAAGACCAATTAGGTATTTTACTGATTTATTCAGATGGTTCTTTTGAACGAATAGATCCGACAACAAACAAAATTACCTATCAAAATAACGACCTCTCCCATTTAACAGGAAGCCAATTGGGAAAACATACCTTATTTGTAGACACAGAAAATGACTATTGGATATACTGTAGCAACGGGATATGGGTTTATTACACCCAAGAAAACCGTTGGGAACATCTAACTACAGACAAAACATCCCCTTACATTTTGTCCGGTAAACACGTATATGACATCAAACAAGACAAAAAGGGACAACTATGGATAGCCATCGATCATGGCGGTATCAATATCATAAACAAAAAGCAACATACCATAACATTCGTCACGAATGATCCTTCTGACGAAAGGAGCCTGATACAGAACAGCAATTACTGCCTTTACAATGATGAAAATGGAGGTATGTGGGTTGGTTCATCCAAAAAAGGTGTCTCATTTTACCATGAAAGTGCATTTAAATTCCGTACCGAACATTTTTATGAGTTCAGTGATATTAAGAACTTTACAGCAGATGTAAATGCAATAGTTGAAGACGCATCATCCAATTTATGGATAGGAACCAGCAATGGACTGATCTTTAAGAATCAACAAAGGAAAGAAACACAACTGTACCGGCACATACCCGGTAAGAATTCATTACCCGGCGATGTAGTAGTCTGCCTCCTAAACAGCAATAATGACGGAAAAATATGGATTGGAGTTTACCAAAAGGGATTATGTTCGTTTGACGGACAAAAATTTACTTATTACCAACATAATCCAAAGGATTCTACATCACTAGCAAACAACAACGTTTGGGCACTAGCCGAAGACGAAAAAGGTTACATTTGGATAGGAACTCTGGGAGATGGTTTGTTTGGGCTAAATCCGCGTACCGGCAAAATAACCAGATATGCCCCCAAAAACGGAAATTTTAAACACGAATACATTTCTTCCATCTGCATGGGCCATGATAACAATCTATACATTGGAACTTCTCGCGGCATTGTCTGTTATTCACCTTCTAACAATTCATTTGAGAGATGGACAGGTAATAAACAGGGAACTCAAGCATTCAGTCATTTAACCATCAACGATATCTACGAGGACAGTCGGGGACTATTGTGGATTGCGACCGCTGAAGGACTTAATATCTACGACCGTCGTACAGACGAAATCATCATGCCTGTCAGTTATAACGACATGAAAAACGAAATTGTACAGGCCATCATCGAAGACAGTAATAAGAATATGTGGATAACTACTACACGAAGTATGTTTAACATCATAGTCCATGTAGACCCTGCCACCAACACATACAACTATACTTACCGCAAATACAACGAACAGGATGAGCTACGCAACCAGCAGTTTAATGCACGAGCTATATCCCGTACCTCTCAAGGAGAAATCATGGCAGGAGGAGTACAAGGATTAAGCCTGTTTGAACCGGAAAACATAAAATACAACAACTACACTCATCAGGTCAAGTTTACAGAATTACAAATATTCAATCAAAACATCCCCATAAAAGATAGTAAAAGCAAAGACTGTATTCTATCGGAAGCACTTCCCTACACATCCGAAATCAAATTGGATTACAGCCAAAATGTGTTCTCTGTTTATTTTTCGGCCATGAATTATGTGCAGCCTGAAAAAACAAAATATCTGTATATGTTGGAGGGATTCAATACAGAGTGGCTTAACACACAATCACACCAACTGACATACACCAATCTTGCTCCTGGCACATATACCTTAAAAGTAAAATCCATTAACAGCGACGGATTCTGCAGTAAAGAAACTGCCGAATTGAAAATAATCATTGCTCCTCCCATTTGGAAATCTCCTGCCGCTTATGTCTTCTACTGTATATTATGTGCCGGTTTACTATTTTTGGCACGCAAATACATGCTATACAATGAACAGCAAAAATACAAGCTGATTCAAATAGAACAAGAAGCCCGCCAGAAACATGAAATAGACGATATGAAGTTGAAATTCTTCACCAATATCAGTCATGAGCTACGTACTCCACTCACACTAATACTCTCCCCTTTGGAATATGTAATCCAACACACAGATGATAAAGAAACTAAAGGAAGACTAGAAATAGCACATCGCAATGCCGTCCGGCTGCTTAACATGGTAAATCAGTTACTGGATTTCCGAAAAAGCGACATAAAAGGTCATCAGCTCAATCTCACACAAGGAGATATCATAGAATTCATACACAATGTAAGTAACAATTTTTCCGAATATTCAGAAAGGAAGAACATCAATCTGATCTTTTTTTCAGCCGTCAAGGAGTTGTGGATGGCATTTGATGAGGATAAAATAAGTAAAATTATCATGAATCTGCTATCCAATGCTTTTAAATTTACTCCTGAAGGTGGACGAGTAGATGTTTCTCTTGATATAATTCCTGCTAGTGGAAGTTCCCCAGAAATGCTTGAAATAAAAGTAGCCGACAATGGTATAGGAATCAGTGACGACAAGAAAACGCTCATTTTTGAACGCTTTTATCAGATTCCACAAAAAAATCGGCCAGAAACAAGTGGAAGTGGAATTGGACTACACCTAGTAAAAGAATTCGTCACATTACACAAAGGGAATATCACTGTGCAAGACAATATCGGTAAAGGAAGTGTATTCATTATTACCCTTCCAATACAACATGTATCCTCCTCAATACAAAAGAATAAGGAATTGAAACATACTGACGAAAAAGTCCCCAGTATTATTTCCACAACCGAAGAGCCAGAACAAGTAGAAAAAAATATACACAATAAGCGTCCTGTTATACTTATTGTAGATGATAACGATGACTTCCGACTCTTCATGAAAGATTGCCTTGCCGCAGAATATATCATTCATGAAGCTACCAACGGAGCTCAAGCGTGGAAGATTATTCCGGAGCTGCAACCTGATATCGTTATCAGTGATGTCATGATGCCCGAAATAGACGGTAATGAACTGTGCCGATTGGTAAAGAACGACCTACGTACTTCTCACATCCTGTTCATCCTGCTCACCGCACGATCGGCACAGGAACACGAACTGAAAGGACTGGAAAACGGAGCCGATGACTACATTACCAAACCATTCAACTTGGATATACTTACACTACGTATCAAATCATTACTGCAAAAAAGGCGCGAAAACTATAACCAACACATGGAAGTATCTCCCAGCCCAATAGCCATTACTTCACTGGATGAGAAACTCATTAAAAAAGCAATCAAATATGTAGAAGATAATATAGAGCGCAGTGAACTATCCGTAGAGGAACTAAGCCATGAGTTAGGCATGAGTCGTGTGCATCTCTATAAGAAGTTACTGTCCATTACCGGCAAGACTCCTATAGAATTTATACGGATTATCCGATTGAAACGTGCAGCACAATTTCTTCGTGAAAGCCAGCTTAGTATTTCAGAAATTGCTTATCAAACGGGATTCAACAATATTAAATTCTTCCGTAAATACTTCAAGGAAACATTTGGAGTACTCCCCTCCGAATACCAGGAAAAAAACGTCAAACACAACAAACATGATATGGCATAAAAAAGCAGCGCCTGCAACAGAGCAGACGTACCCAAACAAAATGCCTACCATAACAAAAACACAGAGGTGCATTCACAACGATGAAACGCACCTCTGTTGAATAAACGTATAAATTTACTGTATATATACAACTACCTATACCAGCCCCTTCGCCGACAGATACCTTTCGGCCTCAATAGCAGCCTTGCATCCGCTAGCAGCAGCCGTGATGGCCTGACGGTAGTGCGGGTCGGCCACGTCGCCTGCGGCAAACACGCCCGGCACCTTCGTGCGCGGCGTACCCGGCTCGGTCAGGATATAGCCCACTTCGTCGGTATCCAGGTAAGGCTTGAAGATGTCCGAATTGGGCTTGTGTCCAATGGCCAGGAAGAAACCGTCGATGGCCACGTCGTAGCGCTCTTCGTCGGCCTCGCCCATGCGCTTCACCAGATGCACGCCTTCCACGCCGTTCTCGCCAAAGAGGCCCACGGCATTATGCTCGAACAGCACCTCGATCTTCTCGTTGTTCATCACACGCTCCTGCATCACCTTCGAGGCACGCAAATAGGGCTTACGTACGATCAGATATACCTGTTTTGCCAAACCGGCAAGATAGATCGCCTCCTCACAAGCGGTATCACCGCCACCAACGACAGCTACATTCTTCTTACGATAAAAGAAGCCGTCGCAAGTCGCACAGGCAGAAACACCCATGCCCGCATACTTCTGCTCATCTGCCAAGCCCAAATATTTAGCGGTCGCACCCGTCGCGATAATCAAGGCCTCTGTCTCAATCACCTTCTCTCCATCAATCGTCACCTTATAGGGCGCCTGACTTAAATCCGTAGAGGTTGCTATACCGACACGGATATCCGCACCAAAACGCTCCGCCTGCTTCTTCAGGTCTTCCATCAATTGAGGCCCCGTAACGCCTTCCGGATAACCGGGGAAGTTCTCAACTTCCGTCGTTGTTGTCAATTGGCCGCCCGGCTGGATGCCCTCATAGAGTACCGGACTCAAATTGGCGCGCGACGCATAGATCGCTGCCGTATAACCCGCTGGTCCTGATCCGATGATCAGGCAACGGACCTTCTCGTTCGCTGTCTCACTCATATCTCTTTCCTTTATTATATATTATCTCAAATCTATAATCTCCGCATCAGGATAATCTCCTTTCGGGAAAGTAAAAAAAGGATCGGGCTGATTCAAGCCTACCTCGATCGCATCGACCACGATCCGGGTCCGTGTTCCATTCTTCAGCTCGACCTCAATGCTGGCCGGATATTTCTTGAATTTCTCGATCCGTAACTCTATCCTCACGACATCACTTTTCACTTTCGGTTTCAACTCAATATCGTAAACGGATTTTCCATTCGGGGCCGTGCTCTCACCCTTAAACTCCGGGACGAAACCCTTTTGGTAACCATTCAACAACAACATAGGGTTGGTCATCTTCAGATCATCACCACTCGGAGTAGTCACGTTGACCTCCTCCGAACGAGCGACATAGGCCCATTGTGTATGCCCGTCGAACCAAGTCGACACATCGGGTGTCATCAACACGAACTTATCCCCACGCATCTGGATCGTTCCCTCAAAACTCTCCCCAATATTCTGTGCTTTTGAGAAATTATTGATCGTAAACTTGGCGCTCAATCCGTTTGAGTTCTCATAAACGGCAGCAGCCTCATCCAATATCTTCTTGGCGTCTTGTGCCCATACGCCTTGCCCAAACAGGACAGAAAGCGACAAACCAACCAACGCCACGTAACGCCAAACCCTGGCTCTCATTTCTCTTGTCATTCGACTATCTTGATTTATTTCAAATTACTCAACAACTGCTCCAACGAATACTCATCCTGTATCAGGACCTGACGAGCCTTGCTGCCCTCAAACGGACCGACAATTCCCGCCGCCTCCAACTGATCCATCAACCGACCGGCACGGCTATAGCCTATAGAGAACTTACGCT
>ENA-OOXJ01000920-OOXJ01000920.1-human-gut-metagenome-genome-assembly--contig:-NODE-920-length-21521-cov-10.191186_pt1 | contig 21521 bp, 16 predicted proteins | sample MGYA00241587_ERZ501343 | MGnify/ENA primary metagenome ERZ501343 (study PRJEB25962, sample SAMEA2042918) | human gut metagenome | biome: human gut; feature: human-associated habitat; material: faeces... | reverse complement strand
AATTACTTAGTAATTGATAAAATACTAACTTGTCCAACTTTTTTGGTACACCTCAGAGTCTGTAGCTGGCAATTTGCACTAACTTCTTGACGGTTAAGCACATAATTAAAAAGCCGAATAACAGATTCGACATCGCAGATCTCCGAGGCATGCTGCCATAAAACCGGATCATCGGAAAATGCAGGTTGTTTTCGAACTCACTGATAATCACACATTTGTAAAACAAAATGCATTTTTCAAGCCCTCATGAGACCACGAGAATTGCAGTGCTATTTGTATTGCGCTTGTTTAAAGCAACTTATAAAAGAGGGTGCAATTCTTGTGGACTTCTTGGACAGCGAAAATTGCAGACCATCCTGCAACACACTGATTCTAAGGCTACTGAAAAGTAGCATGCAATTCTCACCCATTCATGACCGGACGATTTTCATTCTGGCCGGACCGGTCAAGCACACAGAATAGTCAAAATTGGTGAGACTATCAGTAATCTGTGTATGGCAGGCCGCAGGGGCCGGATGTACCTTTGTCTTTGAAACATGACAAGGTGGAAGTTGTAAATAAAGGATTATGATAATCAAAGCATTGCATCTGTTATTCCTGTGCACCTTCGCAAGTCCGTTGCTGATGGGGTGCGGGACAAATGAGGAAGAGATTCCTGCCGGTCCGATAGGCGAAGCTCCTGCCGTGGAGGAGCCGGACACCAGGCACATTTATCTATGGGACGAAGGAAACATGCCGACGATAACCGAGTATACCGTGAACAACGGCAACTATCAGGACGACCCGGACTTCCGTCCCAATATCGTATGGTATCCCGTGCCGGAGGGAACTGCCGTGAAAGGGGCGGTGATGGTCTGCCCCGGAGGTGCTTTCATGTTCCGCAGCGGCAATGAGGATTCCTTCTACCGCCAGTTCAACCAGAACGTGGAGGCGGCCAGTCAGACAGGAGTGCTGGTGGAGTCGCACGTGCGGGGAGAATGGAGCACGTGGTCGACAATTTCCTCACAGAAGTCATGACAAACGGCGCATCAGGCGCCACAAACTCTAACAAAGGTATCCGCACTTATCTCAGCAGCCACTCGTAGACAGGACGTAACTGCAGTGGCTATATATTCCTTTGCTCTCATTTCTCCTTGCTCAGTTGTCCTTCCAAAAGCCTGATGCGTCTGGTCAGTTCTTCAACCGAAGGCAGTTGGTCTTGAATTTCCCTAATCCTGACATTGTCGTATGATGCTACTCCTATGCGTGTGGTGATTCCTTTGAAGGCATATTGGACATTCGTGTCGTTTTTGTCACTGCATATCAGAAGTCCTATTGTCGGGTTCTGTTCCGGGGTCTTTATAAGATCGTCTACGGCATTGACATAGAAATTGAGTTTTCCTGCAAATTCGGGCTGGAACGGTACTACCTTCAATTCCACTACGATATAGCAGTTCAGCGGTATGTGGAAAAAGAGCAGGTCTATTCTACGGCTTACGCCTGCTATGACTATTTCTTTCTGTCTTCCGACGAATGCGAAACCTGTACCGAGTTCGAGGAGGAAACGGGTAAGGTGCTTTTCCAGTTCGTCTTCAAGCTGTTCCTCAATGTAGTTCCTCGGCAATTCAACGAAGCCGAAATCATAGTTGTCTTTGGTAATGGCCTGTGCAAGGTCGCTCTGAGGAGAGGGCAGCATCTGCGAGAAGTTTGTGACTGCGCTGCCGCTATTGTGATAAAGGTCTGCTTTCAGGCATCTTTGGAGTACTGCCCGGCTCCAGTTCTCTGATATCGTCTTATTGATGTAAAATGCGGCTTCGTCTATAGCTTTACATTTGGCGATTATCTCAATGTGGTGGCGCCAAGGTATCATGGCGAGTATTCCGGGAAATTCTGCACCAGTCTGGTGCAGCTTTGTATCCAGCTGACTTTCTGCTGCTTGTAATGCACCACCAAGCTGGTGGAATATTTCTCCTGCTACAGAATAGAACAGATACCATTGCTTCATGTAGCGAAGATTTGTCACGCTGAATCCTTTAGATTCAGGGAATGCCGCCTGGAGGTCGAGGCTGACCTGCTCTACTACTCCTGAGCCCCATCTTTCTTCGGCTTTGCGGATGACAAGGTCACGGCCGAGCTCCCAGTTGAAACGCAGTTTCTCGGCATTGACCTTGACCGCCGCTTTTATCTGTGCGCTGCGGTATCTGGATTTGAGTTCTCCTATCCAGTTGATATAGTCCTTGTCTATATTCACATCGTGAATCTTTACGACCATAGGGGCGTTGTTGTCCATATCGTGTGTCGGTATTATTTCAGAATGCGCAAAATTACAAATTTCACTTGCGCTCGAAGATGTAGACCTTGTCCGAGCGGCGGACGCGGGAAGGTACGGGAATGGAGCATGCGACGCCCTGGTCCGCTGTGTCAGAGGGGATCAGGTCCACCCGGATCTCCGGGATATCCATCTCGACAACTCCGGTAGTAGGGCCGATGACAAGAATATGCTGGCCGACTTTCAGCGGGGCCGCCTCGACGAGAATCTCCGCCACTCCCAGATTGGAGAAGTAGTTGTTGACCTTGCCGGCATAGACCTTCTTCATGGTCGCGCTGCTGCCGTAGACGCTGCTCCATTCTCCCAGACGGGCGCCCTGGTAGTAGCCGTCCCAGAAGCCCCTGTTGAACACCTGCGAGAGCTGGTCCCGGAACGAAGCCCCGAACTCCGGAGTGAACGTACCGTTCTCCACGGCATCGGCGGCGGCGCGGTACGCACTGACCACCTTCTGCACATACTCTGCCGGACGGGCACGCCCCTCGATCTTGAACACCGAAACGCCGGCCGCAGCCATCTTGTCCAGAAACTCTATGGTGCACAAGTCCTTGGGGGACATGATATATTTATTGTCTATCTCCAGTTCGTAACCGGTCTCCAGGTCAGTAACCCTGTACCCCCTGCGGCACAGCTGGAGGCAGGAGCCGCGGTTGGCCGACTTGCCGTTCTCGTGCAGGCTCAGATAGCATTTGCCCGAGACAGCCATGCACAGGGCCCCGTGGCAGAACATCTCGATCTGCACGGGACGGCCTGACGGGCCTGTGATATGCTCCGACGCAATCCTGTCGCTGATCGCCCGTACCTGGTCCAGATTCAGCTCCCTGGCCAGGACCACCACATCGGCATACCGCGAGTAGAACCGCAGGGCCTCGGTGTTGGAGATGTTGAGCTGGGTGGAGATATGCACCTCAAGACCAATGGAGCGGGCATATTCTATGGTTGTGATGTCGGAGGCTATGACGGCCGTCACTCCGGCAGCCTTGGCCGCATCGAGAGTGCTGTACGCCTTGGGCACATCCTCGTCATAAAGGATAATGTTCAGGGCAAGATAGGTCTTGACACCATTCTCAGAGCAGTACCGCACAATCTCCGGGAGGTCGGCGAGGGTGAAATTGTTCGCGCTGTGCGAGCGCATGTTCAGGTCCTCCACCCCGAAATACACCGAATCGGCTCCGGCCTGCACTGCCGCGGTAAGGGCCTCGAAACATCCGGCCGGGGCCATTATCTCAAGCCTGTGTCCTCTACTCATTTGCGGCGGTAGGTTATCTGGGTGGCGAACTCTTCGAGCAGGGAGAGTTTCTGCGCTCCAAGTGACAGGCCCTCCACTCTGGCCATTGCCTGGTGAAAGTACTGCTCGATGGCTTTTTCTGCATTTTCCTTGACTCCCAGTTCCGTGAACAGCTGCTGGGCGGCAGCTATCTTCTCTGCGGCACGGTCTTCCCCGAGACGGAAAATCTCCTCGAAACGCGACCTGTGTTCTCCTCCGGCGGCCAGACGGGCAGCCTCGACGTAAAGCCAGGTCTTCTTGTTGTTCATGATGTCGCCGCCGATATGCTTCCCGAACACGGCCGGGTCGCCGAAAGTATCCAGATAGTCGTCTGTAATCTGGAAAGCCAGACCGAGGTCATAGCCGTACTTGTACAGAGCCTCTGCGGATTTCGCATCAGCACCTCCCAGGACTGCGCCCAACTTGGCCGATCCGGCTATCAGTGCCGAGGTCTTCAGTCCTATCATCATGATGTAGTCGTCCATCGTCACCACAGGCATGGTCTCGTAGTTCATATCGTACTGCTGTCCCTCGCAGACCTTCCGGGCAGTGTCACTGAACACGGCCAGCACTGCCTGCAGCTTGTCGGCAGGAGCCTTGCACACATATTCGTAAGCCTGTATCGACATCACGTCCCCCGAGAGAATCGCGATGTTCTCGTTCCACTTGCGGTACACCGTCGGCTGCCCGCGGCGGATATCGGCCCGGTCCATGATATCGTCATGAATCAGGGTAAAGGTATGGAATACCTCCAGACCGAGAGCAGGATACACCTGTTGCGGCTCGATCTTGTCGGAAAACAGCGAGCACGCCAGCAGGGCCAGACGCGGACGGATCCGCTTGCCCCCGATAGACATCATATATTCTATAGGAGAGTAAAGTTCCTCAGGCTCCCCCTTCAGGTCGAGAGCGCATATCCCGTTAGAGACAATCTTGTCAATTTCAGCTAAGGTATACATAGTTTTTTTCAATCGTGCAAATATAGGCAGAAGCTAAGAGCAATGCAAATGTTTTGCCGTTGCCAGACATATACCTGACATCCATCTCTTTTGAAATTTCATCCTTTAAGATATGCAAGAGATTGTTGAGATTTTCGAATATTCTTTATATTTGCATATAAACCAAAAACTATCGCTTATGAACAAATAGTAAATTATAGTACAACACTTTAAAGATATTTTGGGAAAAGCGTTTTTTATTATTCTTTCTCCATAAAAGTTTGGCGACTATATTAACCGGAAAGAATAACGAAAAATGCTCACGCAATAGCGTGGGCTTTTGTGTTATTTGCCGGTAAAGGTCTGCCAACACCTTATGGAGCAAAAAATACAAAAGTACCGCGCTTTTTTGTGGTGTACTACACATCGAAAACTAAATAGGTACTTTTATTTTAACGAACAATTAAAACAATAAGAAAATGAAAAAAGTATTTTTATTGCTCATTTTAATAAGTCTGAATTCCTCGTTCATGTATGCCAACTCTCCCATAAAATTTGAGTCCTTCATTTCTCAAAAAGATGATATTGTTAAAAGCAATATTCCGACATACTATGCTAACGATAACGGAACATGGTCAAAGGGCATCACAATCAGTATTTATAAAGACCAATGGGGCAGTATATATGCCATATATATTACGCCCATGGGAGGAACTAAAAAATTGTCTTTAATGGCTGCCCGTAATGATTTCGATTATTGCGTATACTATGATGGTACTATGTATTATTTCAACTTTCAGTTAAGATAATCTTTTTTCAATATAGCAATTTTCACTCTTTACCGTCAATGCCATACCGCTATACTATTTTGTATAGCGGTATTTAATTTCTAATCCCGTTCCTATTAGTCCCACAGTTCTAATCTATCCTAAGAAAGATTAGAAAATGAGGAAAAGGCAAGCAGAAATTATTTGTATCTTCGCGCCGCAAAAGAAACACATGGGAGAGACCAGAATACATACCGGAACCGCGACTGTGGTCAAGAACACCGGCAGTCACTACCTGCTGTCGGAGCTGCCGCAATGGAAACCGTTCAATGCGGTCATCCGGGGCAGACTGCGCCTGAGCGGCTCGACTGCCACGAATCCGGTAGCGGTGGGCGACCGCGTGGAGTATTCCGTCCCGGTTGACGCACAGGGAGAGCCGTCGGACGAGGCCACCATCACCAAAGTCCTCCCGCGGAAGAACTACATCATCCGCAAGTCCACCAACCTCTCCCGCCAGTGCCACATCCTCGCCTCCAACATAGACACCGCCTACCTCATAGTCACCCTGGACTGCCCGGAGACCAAGTGGCCCTTCATCGACCGCTTCCTGGTCACGTGCGAGGCATACAAGGTTCCTGTCACAATCATACTCAATAAGACAGACCTGTACACCGGCGAAGATCTCATGGCCAAAAGCGAGCTGTTTCACAGCATATACGGCGGAGCCGGATACCCGATAATGGACATATCCGTCCTCACCGGCGAAGGCATCGACACGCTCAAGGACGAGTGCAACCGCGGAGGCATCTCCCTCTTCAGCGGAGTCTCCGGAGTGGGCAAATCCTCACTGATCAAGGCCATTGACCCCGCCCTCGACCCGAAGACATCCGAAATCTCGGACAAATACCGCCAAGGCCGCCACACCACCACATTCTACGAGATATACCCCACCAGCGGAGGCGGCTTCATCATCGACACTCCGGGCATCAGGGGTTTCGGTCTGGTGGACATCGGGCCGGAAGAAATTTCCACCTATTTCCCTGAAATGCTCCACGTCGCCGACAACTGCCGCTACAAGCCCTGCACCCACACCCACGAGCCGGGATGCGCAGTCCTCGAGGCGGTAGAAAACGGAACCATCTCCCCGGAGCGCTACATGTCCTACCTCGGAATGCTCGAGGAGGAGGGAAAATACAGATAGTACGACATCATGAAAAGACATACGGAGAAAAGCACGTCCAGATCCATGAACAGCAGGATCCTGCACCTCGCGGTACCCAGTATCCTGGCCAATATCACCGTTCCCCTGGTAGGAATGGTGGACATCGGCGTCTCAGGCCGTCTGGGCAATGTGGCAGCCATCGGGGCAATAGCCGTCGGTTCCATGCTCTTCGACCTGCTCTACTGGAATTTCGGATTCCTACGTGTCGGCACAGGAGGGCTCACTGCACAGGCATACGGGCGCAAGGACCTTCCGGGAGCAATGCGCTACTTCGTCCAGGGAGAAGCGACCGCCCTGCTCTCGGCCTCATTCCTGATACTGATCCAATGGCTCTTCGTCGAGGCAGCCTTCCTTTTCATAGACTGCTCCGCTGAAGTACAGGAACTCGCCAGGAAATATTTCTTCATCCGCATCTGGGACGCTCCGGCGACCCTCTCGCTGATGGTGTTCAAAGGATGGTTCATCGGCATGCAGAACACCGTCTTCCCGATGGCGGTGGACATCACGGTCAATGTGGTCAATCTCGGCATGAGCATATTCCTCGGCCTTCATACCCCTCTCGGCTTCGCCGGTGTCGCCCTCGGTACGGTTATCGCGCAATATACCGGTCTCATACTGGCATCTACTCTGATGCTGACACATTACGGAAAACTGCTGCGTCACATCAATATCCGGCAGAATGTGAAATTCCGCTACATGAAGTCGTTCTACGTCCTCAACGCCAACCTTTTCCTGCGCTCTCTGTGCTTCATGCTCATCTACTGCGGGTTCACCTCGCTGGCCGCCCACTACGGAGATATCCAGCTGGCCGTAAGCACCATAATCATGAAACTGCTGATGCTGTACTCCTACGTTCTTGACGGATTCGCATACGCCGGAGAAGCTCTTACAGGACGGTATATCGGTGCCCAGGACCGTCCCTCCCTGAATAAGGCCGTCCGCCTGCTATTCACCTGGACAGCCGGCCTGGCCGTCATTTCCACAGTGGCCTACGGCATAGGGGGCCAGTGGATGGTAAGTCTCATGACGACAGAGACAGCCGTAATAGCTGCATCCAGACCCTACATGATATGGCTGGTCATCATGCCCGCTTTCAGCTGTCTGGCCTTTATGTGGGACGGCATCTTTATCGGTGCCACTGCCGCCAAAGCCATCCGCAACGGAATGATCTGGGCATGTGCGTCTTTCTATGTATGTTATTTCGCTTTCCGGGGCATGATGGGCATACAGGCCCTGTACATGGCCTATTTCGCCCACCTCATAGCCCGTGACATCTACATGACCCTCACCGCCCGCAAGCAGGTATTCTCACGCATCCGCTAATGCAGAGAAACGTCATGCCCCATAACGGCCGACTCCATAAAGCACACGTGTCAGTCTCAATCCGCTGACAATCTTCATTTTACCTGAAAAGCAAATGCTGCATGGCCTGAAAAAACAGACCATACAGCACCTGTTTGCTGAGCAACCCGCTTAATATCAACTCATTATGACCAACAAGGTTGCTTCATGGGTGAGATGCGCAGACTACTCGGCCGTCTCCTCCCCGGATTCTGAAGACACCTCCGGGAAAGGGATGGTGCCGTCCCAAAGCTCAAGGGCCTTGGCCAGCTGAGTGTCCTGACGAAGAGCCGACTCTGCTCCGCCGGCACGCAAATAGAATTTCAGGGCGATCTCATCTTCAAGCAGAGACTTGACAACCTGCCTGTTTGCCGTAAGGAACTCCTCTTTGGTCAGGGATATCCGCTCCAGAAGTTCCTTCATCTCGTCTCCGAGACCTTCCAGATTGTCGTCAAGCCCCTCGCGTTCCGCAGCCTCCATCACACCTTCCATCTCTATCTGGGCCTCTGTCCTGGCATCGAAATCTCTCTGGGATGCGAAGCGCACAAAATCATCGTATTCCTCATCCGAAAGAAGGAACTCTCCTGCAGGAGCGATGCTGTCATGGGTGTTGTAATACTTTATGGCATAATCGCTGATGACATTGCTGTAGATAAGGGACACAAGGGGACGGCTGTAATACTTGGGTTCCACCTCTATATCAGGCACAATTCCGCCTCCGTCATAAACCGGACGTCCCATCCGGGTCCTGAACTCCTTTTTCAGGGAGTCTGGTACGTATCCGACACTGCCATCCTCATTGCGGTGACTGTAATCGATCGCCTGCACGCAACGGCCGCTTGGTGTATAATATTTGGCTGTAGTCAGTTTAAGGGAAGTACTGTAGCCCACGGGACGTATGGTCTGCACGAGACCTTTTCCGTAAGTGCGGACTCCGGCTATCGTGGCACGGTCCATATCCTGCAAAGCACCGGCCACAATTTCCGAAGAAGATGCCGACGCTGAATTTACCATAACCATCAGAGGTATGAGAGTATCTACCGGAGGAGCCTGGGTGCTGTACTGGAAATCAGCGGCAGGATGCTTGCCCTTGGCCGACACCACCAATGTACCCTGGGGGACGAAAAGGGACACGATATTCACCGCCTCATTCATGAGACCTCCCCCATTGCCGCGCAGATCCAGCACAAGACGTTTCATCCTGCCGTCTGATCTGAGAGACTCCAAAGCCCTGCGCACATCCTTTGAACCGTCCTGCGTAAAGCCTCCCACCTGGATATATCCCGTGGTATCGTCTACAAATCCATAGTATACGACATCTGAAACATGTATTCTCTCTCTCGTAAGCGCCACCTGCACAGTGTCGCCTCCACGGCCCTTGACAACTGTCATGTTAAGAACAGTCCCTGGACGGCCACGCATTCTTTCACTGCACTGATCCGCCGTCAGTTCTTTTGTACTGACTCCTTCTATGGCCACAATGGTGTCTCCGGGATGCAGACCTGTCTTGACCGCAGCAGAATTGTCATACGGCTCGACAATGATGATATATCCCTGCACTGTCTTCTGGATCAGGGCACCGACACCGCCGTAACTGGCTGTTGTCAGAATATCCAGTTCCTCCTCATTCTCCTCAGGGATAAAGACAGTGTATGGATCGAGGGTCGAGAGCATGGCATCGATCCCCTTGCGCAACAGACCGTCAAGCTGTACCGTATCCACATACTGGGACTGAAGAGTCCTGAGGACAGCGGACTGGATCTCCATATACTTGCCGGTGTTGAAATCCTCAGACTGGGCGGAAAGCGAGAATACCGCAGCGAAGACAGCCGCTACAGTCACCGCCGGTCTGCCGAATATTGAAAATGTAGACTTCATTGTATATTTTGCGATATTTATTTCTCTTGACAAAACAAATTATATGCCGGAAATATCAGCTGTAGGATCGAGGCAGAAATCCAGGTCACTCTTTATCTTCTCCACATCCATATTCTGGCCGATAAATACGATCTTCTGCATACGGTCTCCGTAATAATCATCCCAGTCACGGGAGAATCCCGGATCACGGGCCTTCAGCTGCTCCAGCTCTTCCTCCGGAGCTGTGGCATACCACTGGCCCGCCTCCTTCAGCTGTTTCTGACGGCCGGCCTGTTCGAACATATATGACATGTCCGGATCCTGGGTGAAGTAGCAGATTCCCTTGGCCCTGATCACCTCCTTAGGCCAATGCTTGATGACGAAATTGTCAAACTTGTTGATATCGAATGCCGGGCGGCGGTAATAGACAAAGGTTCCGATGCCGTATTCCTCTGCCTCACCCTCTTCATGGTCATGGTCGTGATGGTGGTGATGCCCGTCATGGCCGTGCCCGTCATGATGATGCTCATGTCCCCGGGCCTCAGCCTCCTCCTCTTCAGTAGGAACCGCCTCAATACCCTGCACCCAACCGGCCGAAGCCGCTACCTGATTGAAATCAAACATTCTGGTATTCAATATCTCATTCAGGTCAATATCTCCATAGTCGCACTCGATGATGCGGGCCGAAGGCTGTACAGCAGATATGATTCTGCTGATACGCGACCTCTCTTCAGAAGTCACCTCCGATGCCTTGTTGAGCAGAATGATGTTGCAGAACTCTATCTGCTGGAGGATAAGGTTTTCGATATCATCCTCGTCCAGATTTTCCTTCATAAGACTGTCTCCGCAGGCAAATTCGTCCTGAAGCCTGAGGGCGTCCACTACAGTAACCACACAGTCCAGACGTGGCACGGCACCGTAATCCTCCAGTCTGGGATCCATTCTGGGCATAGTGCATATCGTACGGGCAATAGGCTCAGGCTCGCAGATCCCGCTGGCTTCTATGACGATGTAGTCGAAGCGGTTCATCCCTATCAGCTCGGTAATCTGGTTCATCAGGTCTGTCTTCAGAGTACAGCAGATACAGCCGTTCTGAAGAGCAACCAGACTGTCGTCCTGAGTGCCTACGACCCCACCTTTCTGAATAAGTCCGGCATCTATGTTGACTTCTCCGATATCGTTTACGATGACGGCAAACCTTATACCTTTCCCGTTGGAAAGGATCCGGTTCACCAGCGTTGTTTTCCCGCTGCCCAGATATCCGGTAAGGAGCAGCACCGGAACTTCCTTTCTATTCATATCCTGTTAATTTAGAAGCCGCAAAAATAACTAATTCTCCATTCTTTTTGTACTTTTGCAGGTGAAACTTTCAAGCAAATCCGCCTTGCATGAACAGCAGATTACAAACGATCGCCCTTGCCATAGCCGCATGCTTTCTTTTATTCTCCTGCAATCAGGAAAAAAGGGAGGCAAGAGCAATGCTGACAGCTACAGACTCGCTTATGGACACTGATCCTGAAGCGGCCATGTACAGCATAATGGCAATCGACAGCACAGTCATCCCCCTTATGCGCAAAAGGGACAGGGCACGGTATCTGCTGCTCCGCACAGAGGCCAGATACAAATGCAGTCTGCCTGTACGGGAAGACACAGCAATAAACAAGGCTGTCAGCTTTTTTGCAAACAGAGGTCCCAAGTCCAGCTATGCCTCGGCCCTCGCTTTAAGAGGAGCCGTGGGATTCGAGAACGGAGACTTCGTCTCTGCCTTAAAGGACTACAAAGATGCCGAGGCCATCATACATGATTCCGGCAGTTTCCTGAAAAAGGGCATGCTCCATACCCGCATAGCAGAACTGTACAGACTCACCTTCGTCAACGACTCCATTACAGTGGAAAGATACCGCAAGGCCCTGGAATGTTTTCAACAGGCAGAACAGTCCGACTATATCCTGCAGGGACAGCTCTCTTTGGCAAGAGCCCTGCTACATGTCTCGCCGGATGAGGCATTCCCCCACATTCTCGCCGGTTCAGCGCTGGCAAGACAGCTTGCCGACACCAATATGATGCTGGTGGCAAAGGAGCTTAAGTCCTCCTATCTGCTCGCCAAAGGACTCTACAATGAAGTTATCCACGTAAACAGAAGAACCTGCAGGCAGCACGGCAGACACAAGACTCCGGCACACGACAGTCCGATGGCAAACATAATGCTTGCGACGGCCACTGCATACGCAAAGACAGGCCATCCTGACTCCGCTAAAGCTATCGCACGCGGAATACCCTGCAACGCTCTTGACAAGGCCGTCTGGCACAGACTGAACTATGACATTGCCGTCAGCGAAGGTGACATGGATTCGGCCATTGCCCACCTCCTCGAAGAAAACCGTATAACCGACAGCACTTCAACTGCAGGCTACCAGATGCATCTGCGCGGCGTTGAGAAACGGCATTCAGCAGACATCCTCAACGAACAATACTCATCGTTCATAACCAGATACAAAACCTTCCTCATAATTCTGGCAGGAATGATATGCGCAATCTCCGCTGTCGCCGTCACCATTTACTCCCGTAACATGAGACTTAAACGGAAAATGGAAAAAGACATAGCTATCATCCGTAATTTCAATAAGGAAAAGCCGACAACTTCAAGTGGTGGCAGAGATATTGCAGGACAAGGCAGCCTGTCCGTCACGGAAGAGATGCTGAAAATCACTGACGAACTGATGGATGCATATTACAAATACGGGAAAACCAGAGTGATATCCTCTTATGTCAAAGCTATACTTGAACATCATTTCCCAAATGGAGGGACAATGGCACGGGTAGTCAGGATAGTCGATTCCATTTATCCCGGATATCTGGCAGAACTGCACAAAAACTACCCCTCGCTCAGCGAAAAGGACATCTACCTTATTGCCATGATGGCCTGCGGATTCTCCACTGGCACAATCTGCGCCCTCCGCAGGATATCCGAAAACTCACTCTATGTAGAAAAAACCAGGGTCGCAAAGAAAATCGGTGAGAATATCCGGCTTGCCGATTTCATATCACGGTCCCTTCAGGCCGCCAGACAATCTTAACAGACACTTTTTCCTCTTAACAAGATTAACAGCCTGTTTATAAACACGTTGTATCTTGCCAACCCTCACATTCCCGGCCCTGCAGACCTTAGCAGGACATATATAACGCAGTGAAACACTGACGATTAAAGCAATTGCACAGACTAAGATTATTTATCTTGAATGTAGCCGGCTTTTCTTTAAATTTGTTTCAGGATATACAATGGAAAACTTCTATAACCATGAAGCACAACACGTTGTCAGCCGTGGCCGCTTCATGGTTTCTTTATTTCAGCAGTATCTGATCTACAAAACGCCTGTCATTGCTCAGACGCGGAACCTTATTCTGTCCTCCTACCTTGCCGCGGCCTTCCATCCACCGGTAGAATGTTCCGGAAGGAACACGGGTGAGTTCCAGCATAGTCATCGTGACATCTCCGCTACGTTTTGCCTCATAATCAGAATTGCGCCTGCACAGGGCCGAATCAAGTGAGGCCCTGAATTTTTCCATCATAGCCGGATCGTTCATTTTCTTCTGGCTTCCCTCTGCAAATTCAACCACCCACTGGTGCGCCCCTTTAGCATGGGTACTGTCCATGAAGACAGGAGCCACAGTATAGTCCGTCACTTCCACTCCACATTCACGGCAGGCCTCTGCAAGGGCCTCCTCGGCATTGTGGATCATGAGTTCCTCGCCGAATGCGTTTATATACAGCTGTGTCCGTCCGGTGATGATGATTCTGTGCGGATACAGGGACGTAAACTGTACACAGTCACCTATAAGATACCTCCACAATCCGCTGTTTGTGGTTATCACCATCGCATAGGTCTCTCCGGTCCGCACCTCATCCGCCGTATAGGACTCCTCCGACTCACCGGAGAGGACTTTATCCAAAGAGCGCATGGGTATGAACTCGAAAAACACTCCGTTGTCCAGAGTCAGGGCCATCCCCTTCTCTGCCGGATCGTCCTGCAAGGCGAAATATCCCTCGGATGCATTGTAATTCTCCAGATAATGCATACGGTCTGAAGGTATAAGCCTGCGATAACACTCACGGTAGGGCTCAAAACTGATGCCCCCGTGCATGAACAGCTCGAGGTTAGGCCATATATCCGTCAGATATTCAGCATGGTTATACTCAAGCAGCTTCTCTATCATGATAAGATTCCAGGAAGGCACGCCAGAAAAATTAGTAACGTTCTGCCTTGAGCACACCCTGCATATACCCTCTATTTTCTGTCCGAAATCCGCAAGCATGGCAATGTCTTTCGATGGCGTACGCACTATTTCAGCTACAGACGGACTGTTGCTCAACAGTATGGCCGACAGATCCCCGTTTCTTGCCCCTCCGCCGGACAATTCATCCACTTTCACGCTTCCCCCGAGGGTAAGGGCCTTTCCGTCAAACAGCCGTGAATCGGGATTCCGCCGGATATATGTCGCCAGCATCGTCTTGAATCCACGGTAATGGCATCCGGAAAGATTGGCCGGAGTCACCGGAATATACTTGCTTTTGTCCGAACTCGTGCCGCTGGACTTGGCAAACCACCGCACTTTCTGATTCCACAGCAGGTAATCCTCTCCACGGCGTAAGCGCTCGATATACGGGGCAAATCCGTTATAATCCCTTACAGGCACCTGACGCCTGTAATCCGCATAACTCTTTATCCTGCCGAAACCGTGCTCCCTGCCGAAAGCAGTATCGCCGCCGGCTCTCAGAAGTTCTCTGAAAACATTCTCCTGAACCGCTCCAGGATGTTCGCAACCCTGATCGAAACTTCTCAGCAGCGGACTAAGTGCCGCTGTCACGACCCTATTTATTACCGACATACAGATATTGTTTATAGCCAGCGAATATAGCTATAAATCCCGAAACGGACATGAATCTTTCAGCGGATTTCCGATATCCGGTGCAGAACCGCAACAGAACGGAGTTCGATACGGGAACCGGTGTGGTACTCCAGCCAGCGGATTATCGCTCCAATGAGGTCCTTGCGGTCATTTCCGGTCATAGGCAATGCCATGGCATCCTCGAAAGCCGATTCATGCAGTATCATAAGACGGGATATCTGCTGGGGAGTAAACGGATTGTAATCCAGATCAAAACCCTTTTCAAAAGGAAATCCCAAAAAGGCGGAATAGCGGTCCAGAAACCACAGATGAAAGTTTGCCGGACTGCCCTCAAGAGCCTCCAACCGCAGCACTGCATCTTCCAGAAAGCCATAGAGGTCCTCATCCCTCTCGGAATGCAGCAGCGTACGGTAGAGCAGCTCGCTGATAAACATGGCTATCGAAATCTTGTCGAAATCCTCTCTTATCGAGTGCAGACGGTATTTGGGAGTGAACTCCTTGAGCAAGGCCATACTCCCGCGCGGATTGCCGGAGGCCACGTAATTGACGATACTTAGAGGATGCAGTATGACAGCTCCCGGATTAGGGGAACGGCGGCGGCCCTGAGAGGAACGGAAGGCTCCACGGAGGAGAAAACTGACCCGGCCCTCCTCACGGGTATATCCGTGGACTATCAGCGATGTATCCCCGTACTTCAAGGTATGAAGGACAATCATCATCGGCTTACCTGCGTACTCATCCAGGCCGCGAACTGCCTCATGGCTTCACCGCGGTGGGATATAGCGTTCTTCTGCTCATGCGTAAGCTCGGCGAAAGTCTTCTCCAGGCCGTATTTTTCCGGAAGGAATACCGGGTCATAGCCAAAGCCGTCCTTGCCGGATGGGGCTGCGGCTATCTCCCCTTCCACCCTGCCCTCGAACACCTTCTCCCCGCTGCTGCTGACATAGGCCACCACGCAGCGGAAACGGGCGGTACGCAACCTGCGGCCGTCCTGCTCTGCAGGTACGTCCTTCAATTCGGAGAGGAGCTTGCGGACATTGTCCTCCGCCTTCTTCCCCGGTCCGGCATAGCGGGCCGAGAGCACCCCGGGAGCCCCGCCGAGAGCGTCCACGAACAGTCCCGTATCATCCGAGAAGCAGGGCAGCCCCGTGCGTCTGAAGACATATTCCGCTTTCTGGAGCGCATTGCCCTCCAACGTATCCGATGTCTCCGGAATATCCTCCGTTATACCCAATTCCGCCGGAGTCCTCAGACAGAACTCCGGTCCTAAAATCTGTGCGGCCTCCTCGACCTTGTGGCGGTTGCCCGTTGCAAAAACTATTTCCATTGTATTATTTATTTCCAGCACTATATGATTTCATGGCATTGTTCACTTCGTCAATCAACTGTGTCTGTGTAGGCAGGTAAAGCTTGTATTCGCTTGCTCAGCATGCGATACTGTGTCCAGTTCAATTGCGAACGCAATGCGTTCGCAATTGGATAATGACGATAAAATTGGCGGCACATTTCCAATTGGCGTACTGAAAACCCGCTTCCGTACTCCGGTTCCAACTGTCTTGCCAGGTTCCGGATAAGATATGTTCCGTAATCGGCACGGTCTTTCCCCTGCTGCTCTTCTTCTAAAATGCGCTTACCCATATGCCAGTACATCTGTACCCTGCAGAAATCCACACTGCGCACTGCCTGTGTCCTCGCGGCATCTATAATACCTCTGATATCACTGAGGAACTTATCATTTGAGGTTGTCATCTTCTTAAACATTCTCTTGCCTGAATCATTACAAAGATATGCATTTTCCAATTCATTCACACTGCCGACATTGCTGCCTGTCGCGAATACTACTTCTTGTCATTATGCCGGCCCTCGGAGAGAACGACGGCCGTGACTGCGGCGATGATGAGGACGATGCCGGCGGCGGTGCGCACCGTGAAGGACTCGGAGAGGGCCAGGACGCCGATGACTACTGCGGTGAGGGGTTCGAGGGCTCCGAGGATGGCACTGAGGGTCGGACCGATACGCTTGATAGCTGCCACGAGGGTGATGTTGGAGACTGCGGTGCCGAGCAGGGCGATACCGAGGATATTGGCCCAGAGGAAGCCGTCGGAGAGGGGCACCAGGCGGACTCCGCCGAATATCATGCCGAGCACGGTAAAGCTCACGGCACCGAAGCCCATGACATAGACGGTAAGCGGCAGGGACGGCATCTCCTGGACCTTGGTCTTGCGCACTCCCACGATATAGGTGCCGTAGGAGATGACGGAAAGGGCTGCCCACAGGACACCTGCCGTGACATTGCCCCCTTCAAGCCGTATGTCCCCTCCGGCTAAAAGTCCGGCCCCTATCAGGGACAGGATGATGGCACCGAGCTTCACCCAGGAGCGGGGCTCGCGGAAGACCAGCATCATGACGGCAGCCACGAACAGCGGGTACATGAAATGTATCGTGGACGCGACTCCGCTGGCGATGTTCTCGTAGGCAATCAGCAGGCTGATGGCAGTAAGGGCACAGAAAAAACTGACGGCAAGCAGCGGCAGCCAGGCACCTTTCGGTATGCGGAAGGACTTGTGCATGAGTATGCCCACGGCCAGCAGGATGAGAGTGGCCACACCCCAGCGGTAGGCGAGCACCTCGAAAGGCGAGAAGCCCGCGTCCATGAGGGTGACGGAAAAAAAGGGAACGAAGCCGAATGTCAGGGAAGAGACTGCAGCGAGGACGATGCCGCCGGTCTTATTTTTCATCTTCCATTTCAACTAATTCGTAATCGATGATCTTCTGCTCCAATGAGGCACGGACCACCCGGATCCAGACCTTGTCACCCATGGTGAAACGGCGTCCGCGGGAACGGCCGACGATGGAGTAGGTCTCCTCGTCGAACTGGTAGAAGTCTCCGGGAATGTCCCTGACAGGCACCATACCCTCCACCTTGTCCGGCTCGGTCTCCACGTACATGCCCCACTCGGTCAGGCCCGAGACAGTGCCGGGAAAGATCTGGCCGACCTTGTCCTGCATGTACTCGCAGAGCTTGTACTTGATGCTGGAACGCTCGGCCTCGGTGGCTATCTGCTCGCGCTGGGATGCGTACTGGCAGCAGGTCTCGTAGTATTCCTTGTTCTGGGACTCCACCCCTGCCAGATACATGGCCAGCAGACGGTGCACCATCATGTCGGGATATCTTCTGATAGGTGAGGTGAAGTGGGTGTAGTATTTGAATGCCAGTCCGTAATGGCCTACGTTGTCGGTCGTGTAATGGGCCCGGGCCATGGAGCGCAGGGCCATCATCACCACGGCCTCCTCCTCAGGACGGCCCTTGACGGTGCCGAGCAGGTTGTTGATACGCTGGGCCACATTCTTGCCTTTTATCTCCTTTACCTTCACACCTTCGGGGAACCGCTTGGGTTCCTCTTTTTTCTGGCCGTCCTCCATCGCTCCAGGCTCCATCGGGAAGTCGTAGCCGAAGAGACGGACGAACTTGCGGAGTACTCCGAGCTTCTCCTCGTTGGGATCCTCGTGGACACGGTAGACGAAGGTCTTGGCCTTCCTGGTCTTGGGCACTTTGCCCACATACTCGGCCACGGCACGGTTGGCCAGCAGCATGAACTCCTCGATGAGCCAGTTGGCCTCCTTCGATATCTTCTCATAGACCCTTATCGGCTTGCCGGTCTCATCCACCTCAACCTTCATCTCGGGACGCTCGAAGGCGATGGCTCCGGCCGTGAAACGCTTCTTCCTGAGGACAGAGGCGATCTTGTGCAGGGTCTGTATCTCCTTGGCGAGAGGACCCTGTCCGGTCTCTATTATGGCCTGGGCCTCGTCGTAGTTGAAACGGTAGTCGGACTTGATGACGGTGCGGCCCAGCCAGGTCTTCTTGACCGTTCCTGTAGGTGCTATGTTAAATACTGCTGAGAAGCAGAGCTTTTCTTCTCCGGGGCGAAGGGAGCAAAGATTGTTCGAGAGTTTCTCGGGAAGCATGGGCACGGTACGGTCCACCAGGTAGACGGACGTTCCGCGCTCGTAAGCGCACTTGTCGATAACCGAGCCGGGTGTGACGTAATGGGTTACATCGGCGATATGCACTCCCACCTCAATGTTTCCGTCACCGAGCTCGCGGTACGACAGAGCGTCATCGAAGTCCTTGGCATCGGCAGGGTCGATGGTGAAAGTGGTCACCTTCCGGAAATCCCTGCGCTCGGATATATCCTTCGGAGTTATCCTGTCGGGCACGGCCTCTGCGGCAGCCTCCACCTCGGGCTCGAAACGGTAGGGCAGACCGTATTCGGCGAGAATGGCGTGCATCTCGGTGTCATTGGCACCGGGCTCACCCAGTACATCCACGATACGGCCTACAGGAGCCGGAGCCTTGCGGGGCCAGTCGGTTACTATGACAGCTGCCTTCAGACCGGACACATCGCCCGGCTTCCAGGTCCGCTGTCCGTCTTCTCCGAAGCACCTGTCTATTTCTTTCAGCGGTATGCTGATGTCGTAAGGCATGTTGCGGCTCTCCATGATCAGCCAGGCCTCGCCGCGGGATATCTGCAACACCCCGATATGAGGCTTGGAGGAACGCTCGAGGACAGTGATCACCTCACCCTCGATGCGCTTGGGCTTGCCGTCCTTGCCAACACCCTTGGCCTTGGTGGTGAGTACCTTGACAATGTCTCCGTTTAGTGCCCCCCTCATCTTGTGCTGAGGCACGAATATATCGGTATCCCTGTCCGGCACTTCCACGAAACCATAGCCCTCCCGGGTCATGCTCACCGTACCGGTCAGTTCCTCCTTGTTGAAATGTTCTTTCTTGCCCTTTGATTTCTTCTTTCCGCCTGAGCGTTCTTTTCTCTTGAGATTCAGCTCTTTCTGTATTGCCTTCTGGTCAGGCGTCTGATTCTTCCCGCCTTTGCCGCGCGGCCGGGAAGAGGGTCGTTTCTTTCTTGTCATATACGCTATTCTGTTATCAGCGACAAATTTACTATATTTGAACAGAAATACAAACGCCTATGAGACATCATGACAGTTTATTGAAGACAGCCGCGGCCATCTTCCTCACCGCAGGCATGCTTTTTCTCAGCGGATGCGGAGGGAAAGACAACGGAATTGAGATTGTCGACCTGTCCGGGTATGAGGACGGGGGAATGCTGACGGACAGAATGCTGGACAGCATGGCACAGGAAATCAGAGTAATAGAACTTTCGGCAGGAGAAGACCTGACTGTCCCGGTATACCCTGAACGGGTAAAATTCACGGCAGACCGCATATACGTGCTTGACAACCAAGGACCGAGGAAATGGCAGATGCTCGCTTTCGACAGCGACGGAAGGCTGATGCAGAAAATCGGCAGGCAGGGACGCGGACCTGGAGAGTATTTCGTGATATCCGATTTCGCGGTGGCTCCGGACGGAAGCCTGTGGATCAATGACGCCGGCATGGACAACATGCTCCACTACAGCAGCAATCTGGAATATGTGGACACATATCCGGCACCCTATGACTTGGAAAACATGGAATTTCTCGACAACGGAGAAGTGCTGGCACAGATTTCCCACTGGGATTCTTCATTAGTGGACATAGCCCTGACTGATACCCTGTTCAGGATTGAAGGCCGCAGGGAACTGCTCCGTTACAGCCACGCTCCCCATCCGGTCTACAGCTTCGGAGACGGAAGCCTTTGCCCTACACCGGACGGATACCTTCACAACCACCCTATCGACCCGGACGTGTACCTGATTGACGCCGGTTCCGGGAGCATCACCCGCCACTACCGGTTCGACCTCGGCCATGACGCCCTTACATACGATGACATAGCAGGCCTCGGAGACGATGACATGCGATATATTGAGATCATGAAAGGGCATGTGTACCTCAGCCAGATTCTGCTTCTCACTGACAGCCTTGTAATAGGCCAACTTATGGAATACGGGGAATCCGTATATTTCCTTGCTGACAGAAACTCCCGCACCATCTACAAGAGCACGTCTGATAACATGGGCATTCTCTCCGACTGCCGCAACGGGTGGCTGATTTCAAAAGTCATTCCGGAAAAGACGGAGGATCACTATAAGTTGGTACTAAGGAAAATTCAATAAAATCCGATTTTTTCCTACTTTTGCGCCCTGAAAAAGAATAGCAAAAGGAATTAGGATTATGGACAAGAAAGTATTACTTATGATCCTCGACGGCTGGGGCGAGGGCAGGCATGACCGCTCCAACGCCATCTACACACAGGGAACCCCCAATCTCGACAAGCTCAGGGCCAAATACCCCGTATCGTTTCTGAAAGCCTGCGGCGAGGACGTAGGTCTCCCGGAGGGCCAGATGGGCAACTCGGAGGTAGGACACCTCAACATCGGTGCAGGCCGCATCGTATATCAGGACCTGGTAAAGATCAACCGCGCCTGCGCCCAGCACAAACTACTGGAAAACAAGGAAATCAAGGCAGCATACGATTATGTGGCAGGAAGCGGGAAAGCCCTGCACTTCTTCGGACTGTGCTCCCACGGCGGAGTACACAGTTCCCTGGCCCATCTCTACGAGTTCCTCGAGGTGGCCGCCCAGTACAGACTGCCTAAGGTGTATGTACACTGCTTCATGGACGGCCGTGACTGCGACCCCCGCAGCGGCAAGGGCTTCATAGAGGAGCTGCAGGCCAAGTGCGCAGAGTTACGCGCAAAATATCCCGACCCTTCGCAGGGCCCCGTCATCGCCAGCATCATAGGCCGCTACTATGCCATGGACCGCGACAAGAGGTGGGACCGCGTCAAGATGGCCTACGACTTAGTGGTCAACGGAGAGGGCGAAAAGTTCACCGACCCCGTGGCTGCCATGCAGAGCTCCTACGACGAGGGCGTGACCGACGAGTTCGTGAAGCCCCACTGCGGCGTGGATGCCGCCGGCAAGCCCTTAGGCCTCATCTCCGAGGGCGACG
>ENA-OOXJ01000918-OOXJ01000918.1-human-gut-metagenome-genome-assembly--contig:-NODE-918-length-21549-cov-3.161440_pt1 | contig 21549 bp, 10 predicted proteins | sample MGYA00241587_ERZ501343 | MGnify/ENA primary metagenome ERZ501343 (study PRJEB25962, sample SAMEA2042918) | human gut metagenome | biome: human gut; feature: human-associated habitat; material: faeces... | reverse complement strand
TTATTCTACGGCGTTCGCGCCGCGGTGTAACTTTTATAAAATTAACGAACTATTGGATCAATAATCTTTTTTATTATGCGAATTTTACGTTTGTTTCTTATTTTTTATTTGCTAAATTTTGTGGGCCTAGAGGTTTTTGCAGAAGGGAAAGATTATGCTCAATATGTAAATCCATTTATTGGAACTCAAGGTGATGGGCACTGTTTCCCAGGAGCTACTCGGCCTTTAGGCATGGTACAATCTAGTCCAGAAACAACAGTTGATCATTATGTTGGATATGAAGGGGATCATATTGCGGGCTATCAATATAGCGACCCTTATATCTGGGGATTTACGCAAACGCATTTGAATGGTGTGGGATGTCCTACGTTATCTGATATTCTTTTGCTCCCTTTTTGTGGTGATTGTGCTAATCGAAAGTATCGTACTGATTTTCGTTCTATATATAGGAAAGAAACAGAAGTGGCCTCTCCTGGTTACTATTCAGTTGAATTGATAACTCATAAAGTAAAGGTTGAATTAACAGCTCTAAAGCATATTGCTTACCATCGTTATACATATGATCAAAAAGAAAAAGCACATTTGTTGATTGATTTGCAATACGGAGTCAGTTGGAATGTCAATAATATAAAAGATAATATACTTGAAGCTCAACAACAGTTTAGTGATGCTTATACTTTATGTGGATATAGAAAAGCACGGGAGTGGACTCAGCGTAAATTGTTTTATGTGATAAAATGGAATAAACCTGTTACAGAAGTAGTTAAACTGGATGCTCCTGGAGGGGATGTAGAAAAGGCTCCTCGATATGTTTTATCTTTTGACATGGAAGGGGATAATACTTTAGAAGTTTGTGTGGCTTTGTCAACAGTTAGTATTGAGAATGCTCTAATGAATTTGAATGAAGAATTTAATGGCTTTGGGTCTTTTGAACAAGAATGCAATAGGGCTAGATGTGAGTGGAATGATTTATTTCGGCTTATTGAAATAGAAGGAACTGAAGACCAAAAGCGTAATTTTTACACTGCTTTTTATCGGTTGTATACTCAACCTAATAATATTGCAGATGTAAATGGAGAATTTCGTGCAGAAAATGATTCAATTTATAAATCACCAGATAATAATTTTTATTCGACCCTTTCGACTTGGGATACTTATAGAGCTGTAAATCCTTTGTATACAATTTTAACGCCATCGTTAAGTGAGAGTTTACAAACATCTATGATGCTGTCGTATAAATATAAAAAGATCAATCCTAAACAGGCGTCAGAGTCAAATTCTTATTTCCCTAGATGGGGATTGTGGGGACGAGAAGTACACACAATGATTGCCAATCATGCTGTTCCGATTATTGTAGATGCATGGTTGAAAGGTATAAAGTCGCCATATTTTACAAATATGGAAATCTTTAATGCTTTATGGACAACGGTGACAAAAGAACATCATGGGAATCATGTAAAACTGATAGATTATTATGGCTATATTCCTTACGATGATAAAATGAGTCCTATAGACAATGGCAGAGAAACGGTCTCAAGGCTTCTGGAGGGTATTTATGATGATTATTGTGTAGCATTGATGGCAGATTCTTTGGGCCTGCGTAGTAAATATGATTTCCTGATGAAACGTGCAGGATATTATCGTAATGTTTATGATCCGAGCTCTGGTTTTATGCGTGGAAAAAATAGGCAAGGATTCTTTAAGAAAGATGTAGATATTAATGAAATTGTAGGTGAATGGATCCCTGAATCAGATTTTACAGAAGCCAATGCTTTTCATTATCGTTTTCATGTACAGCATGATGTCCCTGGTTTAATAGCTTTGAATGGAGGAGGTAAATCGTTGGCAAGGCGATTGGATTCGATGTTCTTTGCTAAAACAAATCCTATAGTGAAAGGTAAGTCTTGGAAAATAACAGGATGTTTAGGGCAATATTGGCATGGGAATGAGCCTTGTCATCATTTGGCTTACTTGTATAAGTATACGAATGAAGGCGAAAAAACAGATTTATTAATTCGATATTTGACTTCAACTCTGTATAAAAATAAAGAGAACGGACTTCCAGGAAGCGATGATTGTGGACAAATGTCTGCTTGGTATATGTTGTCTTGTTTAGGTTTTTATCCAGTAAATCCTTGTGGTGGAGAATATGTTTTAGGGGCACCTCAATTTAAAAAAGCAAAAATACAATTACCGAATGGAAAAGTCTTGAAAATTGAGGCTGAAAGATGCTCAGAGAAGAATTATGCTGTCGATGCTATATATTTTAATGGAAATAAAAAGAATAATATATATATTACTCATTGTGAATTATTACAAGGAGGGAAATTAAAGTTTCGAATGAAAAAAGGAAAAATTGAAATAAAAGATTCACTGTTTAAAAGATTATAACTGTTATGGCAAGGAAATGTGATATGATATTTGTTTTTTTAATCGTTTTTCTTTGTGTTCCGCTACATCTTTCATCGTCTGTTAATGATAAGAGTGTGGAGCCTGCATGGCAAGTGATAAATAGATTTGCGGGGAAGAAATTGGATAATGTTAAACTGAAATTAGTTGAAAGCTCGAATGGAAAAGATTACTTTTCGATAAAGGCCTCTAATGGAGTATTGGAAATAGAAGGAACCAGTCAAGTAACGTTGTGTTATGCCTTTCGGCGTTATATGCAGGAAGCATGTTGTTCTATGAAGACTTGGAGTGGGGCTAATATGACTTTACCTGATATTTGGCCGAATTATGATTTGCCTCTTCAATGTAGCCCTTATTCTTTGCGTTATTTTTTGAATGTTTGTACTTATGGTTATACAGCTCCTTTCTGGGGATGGGAACGTTGGGAACAAGAAATAGATTGGATGGCTTTGCATGGTGTGAATTTTCCACTGGCAACTGTTGCTGCTGAGGCTATAGCTGAGCGAGTATGGTTACGTTTAGGCCTTGATAAAAAGGATATCCAGTCCTTTTTCACAGGCCCTGCTTATTTGCCATGGCATCGTATGGGAAATTTGAATACATGGGGAAAAGGTTTAACGGATGATTGGCAAAAGCAACAAATAGCAATGCAACATAAGATTTTGAAAAGGATGCGTGAGTTAGGAATGCATCCTATTGCTCCGGCATTTGCAGGGTTTGTGCCAATGGCTTTTGTGCAAGAACATCCAGAGATTAAATTTAACCGTTTGAAATGGGGAGGTTTTGATGACATTTATAATGCTTATGTTTTACCGCCAGATTCTCCATTTTTTGTAAAAATTGGAAAAATGTTTGTGGAAGAATGGGAAAAAGAATTTGGAGAAAATAAATATTATTTATCTGATAGTTTTAATGAAATGGATGTCCCCCTTGAAAAGAATGATTTGAGGGAAAAGTGTGAGTTATTAGCTCATTATGGTGAAACAATATATGAGTCAATTGCTGCCGGAAATCCAGATGCTGTATGGGTAACTCAAGGATGGACTTTTGGTTATCAGAATTCTTTTTGGGATCAAACTAGTTTGAGTGCATTGCTGAGTCGTATACCTGATGATAAGATGATTATAATAGATTTAGGAAATGAATTCCCCAAATGGGTATGGAAGACTGACCAGACTTGGAAAAGGCATGATGGTTTTTATGGAAAGAAATGGATATTTAGTTATGTTCCAAATTTTGGTGGTAAGAACCTTCCAACAGGTGATTTAGCTATGTATGCTTCTGCTTCAATGGAAGCTTTGCATGCGCAATGTGGAAAGAATCTTGTGGGATTTGGGTCTGCACCAGAAGGATTGGAAAATAATGAAGTAATTTATGAACTGCTTTCAGATGTTGGCTGGAGTGATGTTGCGATAAATTTAGATACTTGGTTGTATCGTTATTGTAGAGCACGTTATGGTAAATGTCCAGACAATATATATCAAGCCTGGATGTTATTAAAGAAAAGTACTTATAGTTCTTTTTATGCTTATCCTCGCTTTACTTGGCAAACTGTTGTTCCTGATACGATAAGACATACAAAAGTTGCATTAGGACAAGATTTTTTCAAAGCGGTAGAACTGTTTCTAAGTAACTCTGATAGCTTGCAGCAATCCGAATTATATAGAAATGATGCAATAGAGTTTGCTGCTTATTATTTATCGGCTAAAGCTGATATATTATATAAGGAAGCCCTTGATATGAAGCAGAAGGGTTATGAGGCTAATGTCGTATTATCGAAGGCCATTTCTCTATTGTTGGATGTTGATCGTTTACTTCTTTCTCATCCATTGTATCGTTTGGATCGCTGGGTCACTGATGCACGTCGTTGTGGAAAATCTGTGTCAGAACAGGATTGTTATGAAATGAATGCTAAACGTTTAATAACAACATGGGGAGGGAAGCAGGAAGATTATGCAGCTCGCGTTTGGTCTGGATTAATAAAAGATTATTATATTCCACGATTGCAATGTTATTTTGATGGAAAGAATTTGGATGTGTGGGAGGAACAATGGATTACAACTCCTTGGCAGAATACGACAGAGCCTTTTGAGCATCCATTAAAGACTGCAGTTCGTTTGGTGAATGCTGCTAAAGAAATTTAATTATAATTTTAGTATGAATGAATCATGTTATAAGAATATGGGCAGATATTTATGTCTTTTATGGATTTTATTGATGGTTTCAATATCTTCACAGGCAAAGAAGTATAAAGATGTAGAAGCTGCAGAAGCTTTATTGGAACGTTTGATTCCAGCTTATGCTGATATGTTCCGTTTCGAAAAGATTGCTAGCGGGAAAGATTTTTTTAGGATAAAGTCTGATGCTGATTCTGTAATTGTAATTAGTGGGAATAATGCTAATTCAATGGCTACAGGCTTGAACTATTATTTAAAGTATTATTGTTTGACTACTGTTTCGTGGTATGCTGATATACCAATAGAGATGCCTGATAAATTGCCACAGGTCGTTTCACCTATAGAAATTTCTGCAAAGGTGGAAAGACGTTTTTTTCTGAACTATTGTACTTTCGGTTATTCTATGCCGTTCTGGAAGTGGCATGATTGGGAGCGATTTATAGATTGGATGGCATTAAATGGTGTTAATATGCCATTGGCTATAACGGGGCAAGAAGCTGTTTGGTACAAGGTCTGGAAGGAGCTTGGTTTGAGTGACAATGAGATTCTTTCATCTTTTACAGGTCCTGTTTATTTACCTTGGAATAGAATGGCTAATATTGATGCTTGGAATGGCCCTTTACCTATGGAATGGATTGAAAAGCAGGTTGAACTTCAAAAAAGAATATTAGCACGTGAACGCGAGTTGAATATGAAGCCTGTATTGCCGGCTTTTAATGGACATGTTCCAGCTGCATTGAAGAAAATATATCCAGAGGCAGATATCCAGAGTTTAGGGAAATGGGCAGGCTTTGCAAAAGACTATCATTGTTATTTTTTAAATCCTGATGAGCCATTGTTTGCTCTGATTCAAAAGAAATTCCTCAAGAAACAAACTCGTATTTTCGGGACCGACCATATTTATGGAATTGACCCTTTTAATGAAGGGGACCCACCGAGTTGGGAACCTGATTATTTAAGGAATATTTCTTTAAATTTGTATCGCACTTTAGCTGAAGTAGATTCAAAGGCTGAATGGTTACAAATGGGTTGGATGTTCTATTTTGATAGACGCCAATGGACGTCGCCTCGTATTAAAGCTTTTTTGGAAGGAGTACCTGAAGGACGATTGTCTATGCTAGACTATCATTGCGAGAATGTAGAACTTTGGAAAACTACAAAATCGTTTTATGGGCAACCTTATATTTGGTGTTATTTGGGAAATTTTGGTGGCAATACAGGAATTACGGGAAATATAAAGGAAAGTGGACGTAGATTAGATTTCGCATTAGAAAATGGCGGAAACAATTTGAAGGGCATAGGTTCTACTTTAGAAGGTCTAGATGTTATTCAATTTCCATATGAATATATTTTAGAAAAGGCATGGACTATTGATCGAAATGATTGTGATTGGGTGAATGCCCTGGCGGATCGACATGCTGGATTTGTATCTCAGCCAATTCGGGACGCTTGGAAGGTCCTATTTAATGATATATACGTTCAGGTTCCTAAAACGGTTGGCATATTACCTAATTATCGTCCTGCTATGGGGAAGAATAGTAGTCGTGCATCAATAGAGTATTCTAATACTCAATTATTGCAGGCTTGGAAAATGTTATTGTCTGTTTCAGATGTGAAACGGGATGCGTTGAAGTTGGATGTAATATCTGTTGGTAGGCAATTATTGGGTAATTATTTTAGCGATGTTAAGAATGAATTTGATGAGAAATATCAAAGCAGGGATTTAGAAGCATTAAAAAGGTTGGCTTCCGAGATGTATGAGATTTTGCAGGATATTGATAAGTTAACATCTTATCATGTTTATACATCCCTAGATAAATGGGTATCTGACGCTCGTGAGTATAGTGAGAACTCTGTAATAAAAGCGTATTACGAAAAAAATGCAAGAAATTTGATTACTACATGGGGAGGTACATTGAATGATTACGCAAGTCGGACATGGTCTGGATTAGTTTCGAAATATTATTTTGAACGCTGGAGAATATATATTGATGCAGTTTTGACAGCAGTTAAAGAAGGGAAAGTATATAATCAGACTGTTGTAGATGAGCAATTAAAAGATTTTGAGTCAAGCTGGCTTACTGTAAATTATGAGATAAGGAATCATTCGATTATTGAAAAGAATTTGTTAGAATATTCTCGTTTCTTATTGAAAAAATACGAATCGAAGATTATGGGAAAAAATATAAACTAAAGTTGTTTATATTGGGTTGATATTGTTTAATTAGATTATGATTGTAAGAAAATGATGACGAAATATCGTTTTATTTATTTTTTAGGATTGCTTTTATTATGGGGATGTGCTGTACATACTGAGAAAGAGAAAGAACCTGTTGATTTTGTCAATCCTTATATGGGAAATATTAGCCATCTGTTAGTTCCTACTTTCCCAACGGTTCATTTACCCAACAGTATGCTTCGGGTATATCCAGAAAGGGCTGATTTTACAGGAGATATGCTTAACGGGTTACCTGTTGTGATAACAAGCCATCGTGGTAGTTCTGCTTTTAATATAAGTCCTTTACAACGGGAGAATGACAAGTCTGTAGTTTCGTATAGTTATGACAATGAAGTTATAAAACCTTACTATTATAAGGTTCGTTTGGATGATGAACAAATTAATGTTGAATATGCGCCTTCCCATCAATCTGCGTTGTATCGTTTTACATTTGAGGATTGTAACAAATCTTCAAATTTGTTTGTGAATTCAAGAAATGGAATGATCCGTATCCACAAGAAAGGAGTATCTGGTTATCAAAACTTAGAGAATAATACTCGGGTTTATATGTATATGGAATTTGATATTCCATTTGAAAATGCAGGTATATTTAAAGACGGGAAAATAGATTGCTTGGAGAGTGAGATGATGGGAAATAACGCTTGTGCTGTGTTTTCATTCCCCATCGGAACGAAAACTGTGAATGTACGTTATGGTATTTCATTCATTAGTTTAGAGCAAGCAGGGAAAAATTTGAAGCGGGAAATCCAAGATTATGATTTACCTCGTTTAGCACAGACTGGGCGAAAAGTTTGGAATGAAGCTTTAGGGAAGATTGAAGTAATCGCTCATGATGATGAGAAGAATATTTTTTATACTTCACTTTATCGAATTTATGAACGTCCTGTATGTATAAGTGAAGACGGATATTATTTTAGTGCATTTGATGGAAAAGTTCATAAAGATGGTGGTATTCCTTTTTATACCGATGATTGGATTTGGGACACTTATCGTGCAGCCCATCCATTACGACTACTTATTGATGAAAATGCAGAAAAGAATATTATTGATTCTTATTTGCGAATGGCTGAACAGATGGGAAATCTATGGATGCCAACGTTTCCTGAGATAACAGGTGACTCACGTCGAATGAATTCTAACCATGCTGTCGCTACTGTCGCTGATGCTTTATCAAAAGGCTTAGAACTTGATTATGAGAAAGCTTATGAAGCTTGTAGGCGTGGAATTGAAGAAAAAACTTTAATCCCTTGGTCAGGGGCTTCCGCTGGATATTTGGATGCTTTTTATAAACAGAATGGATACATTCCATCATTACGTGAAGGTGAAAAGGAAACAGTTGCACATGTTAATCCGTTTGAACGACGTCAACCTATTGCTGTAACTTTGGGGACAGCTTATGATCAATGGTGCCTATCTCGCATTGCTGATGTTCTAGGGAAAAAGGATGATGAACGATATTATTTACGCTGTTCTTATAATTATCGTAATTTGTTTAACTCTCAAACAAGCTTTTTCCATCCAAAAGATGAGAATGGAAAATGGATTGAACCTTTTGATTACCGTTTTTCTGGGGGGATGGGTGCACGTGAATATTATGGAGAGAATAATGGGTGGATATATCGTTGGGATGTGCCGCATAATGTCGCAGATTTAATTAAATTGATGGGTGGACGTGATAAGTTTGTTGCAAATCTTGATCAAACTTTTCGTGAACCTTTAGGGAGAAGTAAATATGCTTTCTATGCTCAGTTACCTGATCATACAGGAAATGTTGGTCAATTCTCTATGGCTAATGAACCTAGCTTGCATATCCCTTATCTGTATAATTATGCAGGACAACCGTGGAAAACTCAAAAACGTATTAGGAAATTACTTGAGACGTGGTTTCGTGATGATCTGATGGGAGTACCTGGAGACGAAGATGGTGGAGGAATGTCTGCTTTTGTCGTTTTTTCTTTATTGGGATTTTATCCAGTTACTCCAGGAATGCCGGTTTATAATATTGGAAGTCCTACATTGGAACATGCTAAATTAAGATTAAGTAATGGTCGTATTTTTGAAATAGAAGCTAAGGGAGTATCTCATGAAAATAAGTATATTCAATCTGTTACATTGAATGGTAAAGAATGGACTAGACCTTGGTTTAGTCATGATGAAATAAAAAATGGAGGAAAATTAATACTTGTAATGGGGGATACACCTAATAAAGAATGGGGGAGCAAAGTTGATGATGCTCCTCCTTCAGCAAATGATTTTATAGATTAAAAGTGTTATTATAACGTGTATAATTGGGGGAATAAAGGATTTATAATATGAAAAAGTATGTACTATGGTTGTTTTGGATATGCTTTTGTTTGCCTGTATGGGCTGGAGGATATAACATTGCATCAAAGGCGCAAGTGACTGCATCTTCTTTTGTATCGGATGAATATTCTCCCCAAAGCATAATAGATGGCATAATTGGTGTTGATGGTAAAGGCGAATGGGCTTCTAAGGGTGAAATTAATTATTGGGGGCAATGTAAATTTCCATGGGTTAAATTGTCGTGGAATGAGAAACATTGGATTAACAGGATTGTTCTATATGATAGGGTAAATGAGTATGATCATATTGCTGCTATAGTTTTAGAAGCTTCGAATGGTTACTCTAAATCTTTTCATGGTATTCCGAATAATGGTACACCTTTTGTTATTGATATGCCAAGCATGGAAGTCGAATGGCTCAATTTTCGAGTGATCGATGGGGATGGTAAAGATTTGGGATTTTCTGAAATAGAAGTTTTTCCTTCGCCGGAAGGATATGAAGATTGGGTTTCATGGGTAAATCCTTTTGTAGAAACAATTCCGACACGTTTCTTTTATTTTATAACAGGCAATCAACCTTATGGAATGATTGGAGCTGCTCCAATTACTCGAAATAAAAATCAAGGTGGTGGAGGCTATAATTATAATTCAACACAGATTCTTGGTTTTGGGCAGTTGCATTGTTGGATGCAATCTGGATTGAACATAATGCCAACAGCGGGACAGGTTGATCCTAGAAAAGGAATGCTGGAATGGCTTTCTACTTTTAATCATGATTCAGAAATTGCTCAACCTGGTTTCCATCGACTCTTTTTAGATAAATATAAAATGTGGGTAGAGCAGACTGCGACAGATAGGGCTAGCTTTTATCGGTTTAGATTTACTCAAAATGGTGACGCTGGTATTATATTAGGGCTTGGAGGAAAACTGGGAAGCGTTGTTATGAAAGATTATCAGGCTCAGGTTGTATCTGCGACGGAGATTGCGGGTAGTTTTACAACAACTGATCGTCTGTGGGGAGGACCACAAAATGCAAAAGTATATTTTGTCGTTCGTTTCGATACGCCTTTTGATACAGTGAAAGCCTGGGATGGTGATGTTTGGTTGAATAATAACGAGATTTATATGGGGGAAAACGGAGGGGTTCTTTTAAAATATAGTAATGTGAAAGCTGGTGAAACACTACAACTGAAAGCGGCAGTTTCCTTTACAAGTATTGAGAATGCTAGAAATAATATGAACCAGAGTTGTTCTTCATGGGATTTCGATAAAGTGCGTAAAGAGTCACAAACTGAATGGAATGAATGGTTGGGCAAGATTGAAGTAAAAGGAGGACGGAATGACCAAAAAATTAAATTTTATACAAATCTGTGGCATGTATTATTGGGTAGACATAAGATTAATGATTATAGCGGGGACTATCCGGATTTAACTCAAGGAACAAAAAGCTTGACTGGGCGTAGGGCAGAATTCAAATATATTGCAGATTACAAAATTAAAACGTTACCTAAAGACAGTTTAGGACAGGTAAAGTATAATATGTATAATTCGGATGCATTTTGGGGAAGTCAATGGAATCTGAATATTTTATGGGGCCTTGTTTATCCTCAGGTGTTGGATGACTTCTCAGCTTCTTTGATTCAATATGCATCTAATGGTGGGTTATTGCCACGAGGACCTTCCATGGGAGGATATTCGTATATTATGAATGGATGTCCTGCTACTTTGTTGATAACTAGTGCCTATCAGCGTTCTATAACAAAGAGATGGAATGTGATAGAGGGTTACAATGCTATGCAAAGAAATCATAGAAAAGGTGGCATGCAGTCAATGGAAGTTCCTGGTACTGTGGATTTTTATGAGAAACATGGCTATGTTCCAGAACGGGCTGGGTTTACAATTCAATGGGCTTTTGAAGATTGGGCTTTATCACAAATGGCGAAAAAACTAGGAAAGCGGAAAGCTGCTGACTTTTTTGGTAGCCGTTCTTTAGGGTGGAGAACATTATTTCATCCCCAGATTAAATTGATAATGCCAAAGGATGAAGCTGGATGCTGGATTAGTACAAATTCTTTGGATGGAAAAGGATTTGTAGAATCATCTTCTTGGCAAGCTTCTTTTGGGGTTTCTCATGATATTAAGGCGTTGGCTGCTTTAATGGGAGGGAATGATTCCTTGGCGAAAAAATTGGATTATGCTTTTGAGATGTCTAGAAAATCAGATTTTCGTCATTCTTATGTCGATTATTCCAACCAGCCAGGATTGTCTTCAGGACATGTGTTTTCTCATGTGGGGCAACCTTGGAAGACTCAATATTGGATTCGACAGGTCTGTGAACATACTTATGCGGGGATTACCCCTGAACTTGGGTATGGAGGAATGGATGAGGACCAAGGACAGATGGGGGCGCTTCATGCCTTAATGCAAATAGGATTATTTAGTATTACTGGTTGTACATCTATTAATCCTGCGTATGAAATTACAAGTCCTGTTTTTGATGAGGTTATTATACATCTTAATTCAGATTATTATTCGGGAAGAACTTTTAGAATAAAAGCTTACTCTAATTCATCTAAGAATTGTTATATTCAAAAAGCAAAATTGAATGGAGTTTGTTATAATTCTTTTGTTATCCCTCATGAGAAATTAGTGCAAGGTGGAGTTTTAGAACTTTGGCTGGGAGATACCCCGAACAAAAGTTGGGGAATTGTAAAGTAAAAGAAATAATATAATAATTATAGAACCATGAAGACTCGTTATGTTTTATTTGTTTTGGCTTTGTTAATAGCTTGTTGGGTCAATGGAAAGCAAATTAATGATTCCATTAAACCTAGAGTTTATTTAGTTTCGAATGCCCATTTAGACACTCAATGGAATTGGGATATTCAGACTACAATAAAGGAATATGTTTGGAACACAATCAATCAGAATTTATTCTTATTAAAGAAATACCCTAATTATATTTTTAATTTTGAGGGCGGAGTAAAATATGCATGGATGAAAGAATATTATCCACTTCAGTATGAAGAACTGAAGAAGTATGTCAAAAGTGGAAGATGGCATATTAGTGGCTCTAGCTGGGATGCAACAGATGCTCTAATTCCATCAGTAGAATCTGCAATTAGAAATATTATGTATGGCCAAGATTTCTATCGTCAGGAATTTGGGGTGGAAAGTACAGATATATTTCTTCCAGATTGTTTCGGCTTTGGATGGACTCTTCCTACAGTTGCTGCTCATTGTGGATTAATAGGTTTTTCTTCACAAAAATTGCAATGGCGACACAATCCTTTTTATGGTGATAGTAAAATACCTTTTCCAATAGGCTTATGGAAAGGAATAGATGGGGCTACCATATTGATGGCTCATGGCTCCGATTATAATACTCGGTGGAAAGATGAGGATCTGTCAAAGAATGAAGATTTAAAAAAATTGCTTCAACAATCGCCTTTGCGTAAGATATATCGTTATTATGGTGTGGGTGACAGGGGGGGATCGCCCACTATAGAATCTGTAAGAGCGATGGAAAAAGGTGTAAAAGGAAACGGTCCTTTGGAGATTATCAGTGCATCAAGTGATCAGTTATTTAAGGACTATCTCCCTTATGATGAACATTCAGAACTACCAATGTTTAATGGTGAGTTACTAATGGATGTTCATGGAACCGGTTGTTACACTTCTCAGGCTGCCATGAAATTATATAATCGTCAGAATGAATTATTAGGAGATGCTGCTGAACGTGCTTCTGTTGTAGCGGAATGGCTAAATCAAGCTTCTTATCCTAGAAACTTGTTGAGTGAAGTTTGGAGAAGAGTTATTTTTCATCAGTTTCATGATGATTTGACAGGAACAAGTATTCCCAGAGCATATGAGTTTTCTTGGAATGATGAGTTACTTTCTTTAAAACAGTTCTCTGATGTTTTAGTTTCTTCTATGGCGCATACGGCTAGATTGCTGGATACGCAAGTAAAAGGATTGCCGGTTATATTATATAATGCCTCAGGATTTTCTGTTACAGATCTTGTAGAAATGGAGATTGCATGGAATAATGCTCCGAAACGTGTTTCGGTATATGATTCTAATAATAAGGAAGTTGCTTCACAGCTGCTTTCATATAAGGATGGTAAGGTGCGGTTGTTGGTCGAAGCTAAAGTTCCAGCTACGGGTTATGCTGTTTATGATGTCCGTTTGTTTGGTAAGTCTGTTACTAAAGATTGTGAACAAACTAGTAGGCATCAATTGGAAAATTCGGTATATAGAATGATATTGAATGATTATGGCGATATTATATCTTTATATGATAAGAGAAATGATAAGGAGATGGTAAAAACAGGCAAAGCGATTCGTTTAGCTCTGTTCTCTAAAAACGAATCTACTCAGTGGCCAGCTTGGGAAATACTTAAAAACACGATAGATTGTTCACCTGTATCGATAACGGAAGATGTACAAGTTAGATTAGTAGAAAATGGTCCGTTACGAAAAGTTATTTGTGTGGATAAACGGATGGGGGATTCACATTTTAGACAATATATACGTATGTATGAGGGGTGCCAGGCCGATCGTATTGATTTTTATAATGAGATAGATTGGAGATTGAAAGATGCTTTGCTGAAAGCCGAGTTCCCTTTGAATGTAGAAAATCAGGTAGCGACATATGACCTTGGACTTGGCAGTATTGAACGTGGAAACAATACAAATACTGCCTATGAAGTATATGCGCATTATTGGGCTGATTTGACAGATAAGAATGGTGCTTATGGTGTTTCTATTATGAATGACTGTAAGTATGGATGGGATAAACCCGATGACAATACATTGCGTCTTTCTTTGCTTCATACGCCAGGTACAGATAAACGTTATAGCTATCAGAATCAACAAGATCATGGCTTCCATTGTTTTACTTATAGTCTTGTTGGACATGCTGGGCAGCTTGATAAAGCATGGGTAGTTGAAAAGGCTGAGATTTTGAACCAAAAAATAAAGGCTATTTGTGTAGATAAACATAGTGGCGTTTTGGGACGAGAATTCTCTTTTGTAGCATCTAATAATAAAAACATTGTTATAAAGGCATTAAAAAAGGCAGAACGATCTAATGAATATATTGTGCGAATCTATGAGATTGGTGGGAAGAAGGTTGAAAAAGGTGTCCTTTCTTTTGCAAGTGATATTGCAGAAGTTTGGGAGGCAGATGGAACAGAAAAGGCTACTGTTAAGGGGAACTTTGAGGGGAGTGATTTGCTTGTAGATATCAAGCCTTTCTCAATAAAGACATTTAAAGTACGTTTGGTAGATTCTGGCCAGGAAGATAAACGGAGCCAGTTTGCATATCTCCCTTTGGCGTATAATAGCAAATGTACAACGTATAATGAATTTCGTAGTGACGCTGATTTTGATTCAGGATATTCATATGCTGCAGAATTGTTCCCGGATTCTTTACAGGTTGATCAAGTACCTTTTGCCTTAGGAGAAAAAGATGCTTGCAATGGTCTTAGATGTGATGGAGATACGATTTATTTTCCTAAAGGGAGCAAATATAATCGAGTATATATTTTAGCGGCAGCATCAAAAAATGATACGGTTGCAACTTTCGTTTGTGGCAAGAATAGAGTAAACTTTGATATCCCTTATTATACAGGGTTTATTGGTCAGTGGGGACATGTTGGGCATACTAGTGGCTATTTGAAGAAAGCTCAAGTGGCTTATGTTGGAACTCATAGACACTCTCCTAAATGTGATGAGCCTTATGAATTTACTTATATGTTTAAGTTTAGTATAGATATTCCTAAAGGTGCGACCTATTTGGTGCTTCCCCGTAATAAAAATGTGGTACTTTTTGCAGCAACATTAGCTTGTGAAAAGAGCAAATTACCAGAATTTGTGACTGATTTATATCAGATTGCGATTACAGGTAAATAATAAGTAAATTTATAATGAAGGTGAAATATGAGATATAAAATGAGTCGGGATTTTTATCTAGTCGTTGTTTTTTTGTGTATACAGATTTGTCAAGCATTTGCTATAAATAAAACAGAAACGACTTCGGAATCTATAGCTTATGGCAATATAACTTCCTTGGATGTTAAAAACGATATGGAACGTGTGTTGGCATATTTAGAGCGAAGTATGCCTTATGGGACAATAAATCCTTGTAATGGAGAATTGTCTTCTAATGCTCATAAGGGCAATCGAAATATGGAACTTACTCCAGGGCGTTTTGCACTTGTAAGTAGTGGTAGTGGCAGTGTCTATTTGTCGATGTTAGATGCTTTTACGCTCATGGGAGATACTGCTTATCGAGATTTTACGTTTCAACGGCTCAGGTTTTTAGTAAAATCTATTGTCCCTTTTAAAAATATATATGAAGAATATGGAAAGACGGATAGTGTGATGCTTCAATTGATTGCTCCATTTGATTTGGATGATTGTGGAACAATGTGTGCTGCAATGCTGAAAGCGAATTCAATAATGGAAATATCAGGCATGCGTCCTTTAATAGAAGATTGTGTAAACAAAATAATGTATAGAACTTCTCGTTTAGTCGATGGTACATTTTCGCGTGATTATCCTTATCAGCACACTGTATGGTTAGATGATATGTATAAAGGGATACCTGTTTTAGCCTTGATGGGTAAGTCTTCAGTATATGAACGTGATAAATATTTCAAGGAAGCCATTTCTCAGATTGATCATTTTTCTCGTCGTTTATTTGTTCCAGAGAAAAAACTGTTTAAACACGGTTGGGTCCAGGAGATGGAGGTACATCCTTCATACTATTATGGGGTTGCAAATGGAATGGCTATGCTTACTCTTTGTCATGTCCTTGATGTGTTGCCTTCGGACTATGAGGGGCGTAGGGAGTTGATGACATTATTGCAGTCTCATATTGATGGCGTTGTGGCATGTCAAAGTAAGGATGGTTTCTGGTGTCGTTTGTTGGATCGCAAGGACTCTGGGTATGAAACGTCTTCTACTGCTTATTTTGTTTATGCAATTGCGCATGCAATAAACCAAGGATGGATTGATGCAATGGCTTATGGACCTGCTGCTTTATTGGGGTGGCAGGCTCTTTCTTCTGCAATTGATGATGAGGGAGCTTTGATGGGAAGGTGTACACTTAAAGGAATGGCTTTTGATCCTGCTTATTATGCTTATTCTTCCGATGACACTACGACGAGCCAAGGTTATGGAGCTGTGATTGGTGCAGGAGCGGAAATCTATACTTTGCTAGGAAAATATTATGCTTGTACAAATGGTGGAGCTATCTGTCTTTATTCAGTTCCTCAACGAAAGGATATGTCTGTTTTTTCTTATGCAGATCCTAATAATCCTTTGCAATTTAATGCTGGTGTCAGTCGAGTGCAAGCCAAAAATCCAGTTGTATTTGTAATCGGAGATTCTACAGTCAAGTATCGCTCTGGTAAAGGTGAAGCGGATCGATGGGGCTGGGGAAGCTTTTTGGAAGATTTTTTTGATACTTCATGTATAAGCGTGGAAAATTGTGCAGTCGAAGGCCGAAGCAGTCGTACTTATATAACTGAAGGCTTGTGGAATAGACTTTTGCCTGCTTTACGTGAGGGGGATTACTTGATTATAGATTTTGGGCATAACGATAATAATCCTCTCAATACGGGATTGTGTAGAGGTACAATTCCAGGAATAGGCGATGAGTCAAAGAAAATGGTGTTAGAACGGGATGGAAGTTGGGAGATAATTCATACATATGGATATTATATGCGTATGTATATTCGTCAGGCCAAGGCTAAAGGTGTTAAGGTTATTCTCTTGTCGCATACTCCTGCTAATCAATGGGAAAATGGACGAATGAAACGTTGTACACAAACTTATCGAAAATGGACAATGGAATTGGCACAACAGGAAAATGTTTATTTTGTTGATTTAAATGAGCTTACAGCTGCAAAGTTTGATCTTATTGGAGAAGATAAAGCTAAATCTTATTATAAGGATATGGTGCATACTACTAAAGAAGGTGCCATTATGAATGCGGTATCGGTCGTTGAAGGTATTCGTGATTTAAAACATTGTAAATTAAAGAAATATTTAAAGACTGATTATGCAGATTATAAATAAATTCTTGATATTAAGTCTGTTCTTTGTCTTAGTGGCATGGACGAATAGTATGGCTCAAGTGGCTAGACGAGGTATACCGTTTATTCATGCACATAATGATTATGCACATCCATTGCCGTTTTGGAGTTCTTATTCTTCTTGGAGTAACTCGATTGAGGCTGATATCTTTTTAATTGGAGGTGAACTTTATGTCGCCCATGAAAGAAATGAGATACTTCCTCAAAACACATTGCGTGATTTGTATTTGGAACCTATTCGACAAATGCTAAAACGTAATGGGGGGCGTGCTTATGAAAATGGGGAGTATCTTCAATTAATGATTGATTTGAAGACAAACTATGAAGAAACCTTGCCTGTATTAGAAAAAATATTACTTGAATATAAAGACTGTTTTGATGTTTATTCTAATCCAAAAGCCGTAAAGGTGGTAGTCAGTGGTTCGAGACCTGCTCCAATACATTTTGTAAATTATGATAAAATTATTCATTTTGATGGAGATTTAGGAGTGGACTATTCATTAGAACAAAAGGAGAGAATTGCTATGATTAGTATGCCATTCTCAAATATATCAAATTGGAATGGGAAAGGTAAGATGTTGAAGGACGAATTTGAAAAATTGAAATCTGTTATTGAGAATGTACACTCTCAAGGAAAAATGATTCGATTTTGGGGATGTCCTGATACTAAAACTGCATGGATCTTATTTAGGAAAGTTGGTGTTGATTTTTTGAATACAGATAAACCACAGGAGGTGCGACAATTTTTAGACCATTTAGCGACTAGGGAATATGTTGGTAAACACCAGCCTTATGAGCCATATGTACCGGCTTATAAGGTAGATCGGGCGGATAAGTTTCCTAGAAATGTGATAGTTCTTATTTCTGATGGAGGAGCTGGGCAGGCGCAGTTGTGGGGAGCAGCTACCGCTAATGGTGGAAAGCTGAATTTGTTAAATATGAGAAATGTAGGATTGGTGAATACGTCTTCAGCAGACGACTATATAACGGATTCTGCAGCGGCGGGAACTGCTCTTGCTACAGGTAATAAAACAAATAATAGGCGTATTGGTACAGATGTTCAAGGGGGTGAATTGCGGAATATTATAGAAGTGCTGGCTGCGAGAGGATATGTAACAGGGGTTGTTAGTAATGATGAAATTACAGGAGCTACTCCTTCTGCTTATTATGCTCATCAAACAGATCGAGATATGACTTGCGACATCGCAGAGGATTTAGTTGATACTCCAGCTTCCCTAATCATCGGTAAAGGTGGGAATGTTTTTGCTAACCAAGATAGTGCTCTTGTAAAAGAGTTAAGAGAGGAAAATGTGGCATTTTGTTATGGAGTTGATAATCTGTCTCAAATACGTAGTCATCAACGCATGATTTGTGTGGCAGATGATGATTATAATTTGGATAAAAGGATCATAGAAAAGGCTTTTGATACAGTAGTGGAGCGTTTCTCTAAAAATAAAAAAGGTTTCTTTGTCGTGTTTGAAGGTGCAAAAATAGATCAAGGTGGACATTCTAATAATGTAAATACTATAATAGATGAATATTTATCATTCGATCGTATTGTAGGTAAAGCTCTTCAGTTTGCCGATTCGGATGGGCATACTCTTGTTATCGTTCTTTCAGATCATGAAACAGGAGGAATGACTATTTTAGATGGTGATATTCAGGAAAGAAGTGTTTTGGCTGATTTTTCTACTAGCGACCATACGGGAGTCCCGGCACTGATTTATGCTTATGGACCTCAAGGAAATTTGTTTTGTGGGTTTCAAGATAATACGGATATCTATAAGAAGATCTTGTATTTATTGAAATGAATGTAATGCAGGGTTAGTGAATTCTTCAGTCTTATGCTTTGTTTTTATAATAATGTTATAAGCAAAAAAGCGATTATCTTTTTGAGATAATCGCTTTTTTTAAGTGATCCGCTTGGGGCTCGAACCCAAGACCCCAACATTAAAAGTGTTGTGCTCTCAAGGCATTTAAAAGCCTCGCCTACGGCTCTGCTTTCAAATGCAACCTGCTGAGCTGGCGAATCTTATCCTTTAGTCAGTAGTTACACAAACTCTCTGTTATTCTACCTTTGGTTTACATCTGAGTTTACAAACTCCATTGATTTAACATTAAATTTACTATTTCATTTACTTTTCTCAAAAATATATTCTTCACTGCTATTTTTTTCTTTTGCACACATTCTAATAGGTGTTCCATTTCCTCCTTTTATAAAATATAATTCAAAATTGTATGAATATCCCTGTTCTAAAAAGTTTATCACTAAGGAAGAATTTCCATCATAGGAATAGGTAATATTTTCTTTTGCATAATATATAACTTCGCCATCTATATTATAATGGTCTATATAGCCTATATATCCTGTATTGTCATCATTCAATTGCAAATCTATTGCAGCTTCTTGATATGAATGTGAGTTAAAATAACTTGAGTACCAAGTTCCAGTTATTGAATCAAGATGAAATGTTTCATCTTCGTCATCGCTACAAGCTGTAAAATTCACTGCACACAAGACCATTAATAAGGTCATTTCAATTAATCTAAATGTTCTCATAATAAGTTATTATTATAATTGATTACTCAAATGTTATATAATCACCAGTTTTCATGGGTTCATCTATTATTGTTAACCCCATTCCATAATTATTGGGATTCTCTGATATGTTTACTGTAATAATAGTTTGAGTATTACGTTTACAAGGGATAGATTTTGTCCCCAAAGACACTTCTACTCCGTCATCCTTTCTCCATAAGATGGATGCTTCTTCTGTTTCTTGGTATTCCGTATCATAATAAGCATTAGAACAATAGTCTAAAGTAAACATATCTTCAAATTCACTTTGGGGATATTGAAGCCATATTTGAGATGCCTTGTTCATTTTCATGATAATAGTTCCTTGTGTAAAGTTGTTTGTTAGAATTTTTATTCCAAAAGATGTGCGCTTCATATTGATATTAACGTGTCCATTTTCTTGTGGAATATAATCTATCAACTCGCCATAATATCTGTCTAAATTAGGATGGGATATTACAGAACCAGAGCTTACTCGTGACAAACCTCTGTCTAGACTATAAAAATAATTGCTTGAAGTATATTGAAACTTGTTAATGGGTATTCCATTATGAGCAGAGAAGGGGTCACTAATTGGTTTGTAAAGTTTGTTGTCCCCATCTTTCACTATGGTTGCAACTATTTTGTATTGATAACCATCTAATAACTTGATATTCATTTCTGCGCCATCATTGAATAACCCTAAAGCATAGTATTTATAATCTTGGCTTTTTGTATCAGTATTAGGTTTAGAATAAATTTGTATTCCGTATAAATCATTAGTTTTAACTTTAGATAATGGAGCTTCTGTTATATCAAATTCTCCAGCATATCCTATTGACACTATATATTCTTTAGGATTTTGTGGTTCAATAGGAGCATCATTATCATCCCCACAGGAACTAAATCCCACGCTTGCTGCAACCAATAAAGCGGTTACTAATAATCTAAATGCTTTCATATAGATGCTATTGTTTAAAATTTAATCGCCGATAAATATTAATTTAGCTTCCTCATATTCTCTTTCATCCCCCTCCATATTCATTTTCATAAGAGATTTCTTGGAGTACGACTCATTCTGCTAAAGAGTAAGGAGTAAATCACTACTATTATTCGTGATTTGTCCAAACTTTTATATTCTCATCATGCTATTAATATCATTATAGATACAAAAATAGCTATAATTATAGATGCAAATCTTTCTGTGGAGTTTTTGGGTATATAAATACTGCAAATGAGGATTGCAAGTATTAGGATAAATTTAAAGAATGCTATCATATTATTTTTATTATTTCCATTATTATGCCCACCTGTTCCCTTTGATAAGCTATTAATAAAAAGCATCGGAGAACCCATAACCAAGCTACCGCCTGATTATCAATGCTTAAATTCTTTCGCAAATATATTAATATATTCTACATCAAAGAAACATAAAAGGAATAAAAGTTTATGAAGCTTTGAAGTTTAACAATTAAGGCGGGTATCAAAATGAAAAATCCCTATATAAAGGCAATTATTCAAACTTTATTACCTACCCTGAATATAGACTTCATCCTTTCATATTGTTGGTTATTCATAAAGAGCTACCAGTGATATGAATTATAAGAATCTAGAAAACTCTAAAGTCTAAATTTTTATGGATTTGACCTGTTACTATAAGGCTGAAATGCCAAACACAATTAATCGGACTTTAGGTATATCTGGAGTTTGTGCGACGTGAAGTTGCGTAAGTGATTGTGTAACATCAAGATTACACCTC